>CABEAA010000168.1_pt1 | contig 34367 bp, 30 predicted proteins | sample 3132281 | NCBI WGS metagenome assembly CABEAA01 (sample SAMEA5534341, study PRJEB31848) | metagenome | biome: tundra; feature: field; material: soil | place: USA | collected 2013-05 | depth 0.45 m
ATCGTGGCCTGGTACGCGACGGCTCCCGGAGGCGGGACGTATCCGGCGTTCCGCAATACGTCTCACGGCCTGGCGGCAGTCCTGGACAGCGTGCAGGAGCCGGCGTGGCTGCACCTCGAGGGCAACGTCCTCATCTGGGTTGCGGCGGACCTGGAGGGCGGCCCCAGTGTGGCTTTTGCGGTGGACGTCGCCAGCGCTACGTGACCCGTTCTCTTTGCGGCAGACGGAGCCGCGGACTCGAGCGCGCGCAGGGCGTGGCGTCTCCTGGTAGCGTCTGGCTCCACAACCAGGAGTCCTCATGTCCTTTTCCGGCGGCATGTCCGGCGGTGGACGCCGCCGCTTCGCTGCATCGACCATGAACCCGGATCAGCCGTCGGTCCCACACGAGACGCGCACGCGCACCGCCGGCAAGATCGTCCGCTTTTTCGTGCCGTACAAGGCCGAAGTGCTGGTCGTCCTGTTCGCGATCCTGGTGACCAGTTCTCTCGGGGTCATAAACCCGATCCTGCTGAAGCTGCTGATCGACGTCGCCATCGGGCATCTCGACCTTGGGTTGCTCTACCTGTTCGTGGCCTTGATGATCACGATCCCGATCGTCTCCAGCCTCATCGGCGTCGGCCAGACCTACCTCAGCAATCGCGTCGGCCAGAACGTGATGCGCGACCTCCGCGCCGCGCTCTACGGCCACCTCCAGAGAATGCCACTGCGCTTCTTCACCGAGACGCGCACTGGCGAGATCCAGAGCCGCCTCTCCAACGACGTGGGCGGCATCCAATCGGTGGTCACCGACACGGCCGCCAGCGTTACGAGCAACGTGGCGGTGGTCGTGAGCACGATCATTGCCATGCTCTTCATCGACCTTCGGCTGACGGCGCTGTCTCTGGCCATCCTGCCGTTCTTCGCTTTGGTAGCCAACAAGGTTGGGAAGGTGCGCCGGGCCGCCTCGACCGAGACCCAGAAGTCGCTGGCGGACCTGACCGTGGCCACCGAGGAGACGCTCAGCGTCAGCGGCATCCTGCTGTCGAAGACGTTCGGCCAGCAGCAAGCCTCCGTCGACCGGTTCGGCGAGATAAACAATCGAGTCGCCAGGCTGCAGCTGCGCCAGGCGATGGTGGGCCGGTGGTTCTTCGCGCTGATCGGAACGATCATGTCGATCATCCCGGCATTCGTGTACCTGCTGGCCGGCTACCTGACGATCATCCACGACCCGCACCATCCGACGATCGGCGACATCGTGGCCTTCACCACGCTCCAGAGCCGGCTTTTCTTCCCGCTCGGGCAACTGCTCAACGTCCAGGTCGAACTGCAGGGGGCGTTGGCGCTCTTCGACCGCATCTTCGAATACCTGGAGATGAAGGCTGAGATCGCCGACGCTCCGGATGCTGTCGCACTGGACCCGGCCACCGCGCGCGGCGGCGTCCGCTTCCGCGACGTCTGGTTCCGCTACCCGAGCAAGGCTGCCGAACTGGCGGTCGAAGGCGCGGTCGCCAGCCCGGCCGACGGCACCAGCGCGCTCAACGGCACGAGCGCGGTCAACGGCGACGGCCCCGGGCCCAGGCAATTCGCCCTCGAAGGTCTCGACTTCGAAGTCAAGCCCGGCCAGCTTGTCGCACTCGTGGGGCCATCGGGCGCTGGCAAGACCACGACGACCTACCTGATCCCCCGCCTGTACGACGTGGACTCAGGCGCGGTCGAGATCGACGGCCTGGACGTCAGGAAGATCAAGCTGCAGTCGATCGGTCAGGTCGTCGGTTTCGTGACCCAGGAGACGTACCTCTTTCACAGTTCGGTCCGCGACAACCTCCGCTACGCGCGGCCGGACGCCACCGACGCAGAGCTGGAAGTGGCTGCCCGTGCCGCCGCGATCCACGACCGGGTCATGGAGCTACCCGAGGGCTACGACACGCTGGTCGGCGAGCGGGGCTACAAGCTCTCCGGTGGGGAGAAGCAGCGCATCGCCATCGCCCGCGTCCTGCTCAAGGACCCACGGGTGCTGATCCTCGACGAAGCCACGTCGGCCCTGGACACGGTGTCGGAGCGCCTCATCCAGCAGGCCCTCGAGGGCCTCGAGGCCGGCCGCACCACGATCGCCATCGCTCACCGGCTCTCGACGATCCTCCGCGCCGACCTGATCCTCGTCTACGAGCGCGGCCATATCGTCGAGCGGGGCACGCACGCCGAGCTGCTGGCTCTCGGTGGCGTGTACGCGCACCTTTATCACGAGCAATTCCTGGCGGCTTTGGAGGGAGAGCAGCACGCCAACGGCTCGACCGAAGTACCCTCAATCGAGACCGCCGCCCCAACCAGTCGCTGAATCGGGAGAACGCATGGGCGACAAGCACGTTTCGCTTCGCCACGAAGGTGGCCTGCGGTTCGTAGCATCGACGGCCTCGGGGCACGAGGTCGTCGTCGACAACGGCACCGGCAATACCGGTCCCAGACCGACGGAGCTCCAACTCGTCGCCCTGGCATCGTGCACCGCGATGGACGTGGTCGAGATCCTGGCGAAGAAGCGGCAGACCTACGACCGCTACTCGACCGAAGTCACGGGCACCCAGCGCGAGAAGGCGCCCAACGTCTTCACCGACATCACCGTCGTGCATGTTGTCGAGGGAAACGTGGAGACGGAAGCCGTGCGTCGATCCATCGAGCTGTCGGCCACGAAGTACTGCACAGTGAGCGCGCAGATGGCATCGGGGGTCGCCCGCGTCAGCCATCGCTACGTGATCAATCGGCCCGGCGCAGGTGGCGCGGCGCCCTCCCAGGAATCCGGTGAGGTCGTCGTCACCGGCCCGATGAAGGACGTCCTGGCTGGCTGAAGGCATCGGGAGGCGGCCTGGAATCGCCCTGGCCAATAAGCCCCCTCCTGTATACTTCGCCGCCATGAAACCGGACCGCGCGGCCACCTCGTCCGCCCCGCTCCGGTTCCGGCTCGGCCAGGGCGACCTGCTGTTCGGACTGGCGGTGGTCGTCGGATACGTTGTGGCCGCGGCAGTCGGCATCGTGGGCCGGGGCTTCCCCCTCGATCGAGCCATGGTGGTGGCCCAGAGCGTCGCGGTCGGCCATCTCGACGCCGACTCGCTCAGGGGAACCGTCGACAGCGTCAACATCAACGGGCACTACTTCCTGGCCGTCGGGCCGCTGCAGATCCTGCCCTACCTCCCGTTCGCATACCTCCCGGACCTTCAGCGCTACGCGGGCGATCTGATCGGGCTCGCCGTCGGCATTCCGGCGGCATGGCTTGCCCTGCCGCTCGCCCGCGCCTACGGCGCCCGCGGCGCCACCGCTTACTGGATCGCGGCCTTCGTCGCGTTCGGCTCGCTGCTGCTGTACTCCTCTGTGTTCGGCGACTTCTATCACCTCGCCCACGCCGAGTCGTTCCTGGCCCTGACGCTGTTCCTGATCGAATGGGCAGGTCGGAGACGACCCGCAGCGCTCGGCCTGCTGTTGGGCCTCTCCTTTCTCGCCCGACCGACGACAATTCTCGCGGCGATCCCGTTCGGCCTCGCATTGCTGTGGCGAAGACGTGACGCAGTGCGGGTGGCGCTGCAACTGGGCGTACCGATCGGCATCGCCCTCGCCCTCTACAGCTGGTACAACTGGGCCCGCTTCGGCTCACCGCTCGAGGCCGGCTATTCGGTGTCATATGTCAGCGACGCGAGCCTGGAAGCCCGTCGGCAGCTTGGAGTCTTCTCGGTCCGCCAGGTCCCGGAGAACCTCCGTCTGGCATTGCTGGCCCTGCCCGACACTCTCCGCCACTTCCCGTATCTGACGGCCAACCGCTTCGGGATGTCGATGCTGCTCGTTTCGCCGGCGCTGCTGACGTCGTTGTGGGCCGGCTTCCGCCGCGGCGGCGCAGGGCTGCTCTGGGTCGCCGCCGCCCTGGTCGCCGTGCCAGTGTTCCTCTACTACGGCGGCGGAGCCAATCAGTACGGCTTCCGCTACTCGCTCGACTTCACGCCATTCCTGATCGCGCTGGTCGCGGTCGGGTCGAACCGCTGGAACGGCTGGCCGGAGCGCCTGCTGATCGCTGTGAGCATCGCCTCGGCGGGGTTCAGCGTACTGTGGCACAGCTTTCCCTACCTCCAGAAGTGAGAGGGCCCGACTTGTCCCGTACCTCCGGACCTCCGCCGACGGTAGCCCGGTTCTCGATCCGGGCTACCGTCGCCTGGCTGCGCGGCATTCCGATCGAGGCCATTTTGGTGGGGCTCGGCCTCTTCGCTCTGCTCGCCCTTTTGGTGGCGGCGGATCCGCCCACCAACGCCAGCACCAGCCTCGCTCCTTTCACCGACGAGGGCTTCAACCTGGTCAACTCCAGGAACTTGATCCAGCTCGGCCAGTGGAGCAACGACGAGTGGACCCGCCACCTGGTCGAACTGCCCTTCAGTCTGCTCGAGGCAGCGGCATTCCAGCTTGGCGGCGTAGGCATCGTGCAGGCTCGCTTGCCGATGATCGCGTGCGTGTCGGTCACCGCGTCGGCGCTGGTGTGGGGGCTGCGAGGCCTGGTCGGCCGGGCCTGCGCGATCTTCTGCGGGCTCGCGTTCGCCGGGAGCGGGCTCGTTCTCCTGTACGGGAGGCTCGTCTTCTTCGAAGACCTCGTCGTTCTGGGCATCACTCTCGGTACCCTGGTTCTCGTCCGCGAGAGCCTGGTCAACCTGCGCGGCGGCATCCTCGCCGGTGGGTGCTACGCGATCGCGATCGGGACGAAACCGAACGCCGCGTTCGCGGTGCTCGGGATCCTGGTCGCCTTGAGCGTCGCGTGGGGATGGCGCGACCGCGGGTTACGGCGCTGGCTCGTCGGCGCCGGACTCACGATAGGCCTGAGCGGCCTGGTGTGGGCGATCGCGATCTGGCTGCCGAACCGGTCGGCGGTCGCGATCGACATCTCGACGTGGCCGGCGGTCCAGTTCGCCTTGACCCCCCGCGCAATTGCCCATTCGGTGGCCGTCTACCTGTCGCGGGGGAGCGACCAGGTTGTCGGTCCGTTGCTCGGCCCTCTACTCGCCCTCGCTGCGGCAGGGGCCGTCGCGATCGTGGCGTTCCGACGCCGGCTGAGCGGCCCGGAGGCAAGACTTGCGGTGGCGGCGGCCGGTTGGGCCGGTTTCGGTTTCGCGATCCTCCTGGACGTGTCGTACAGGCCTAACCGCTACGCAGTCCCACTCGTGCCGGCCCTGGCGATTCTCGCCGCAATCGGCCTTCACGTCGGCGGGCAATGGCTGGCGGAGCGCTTGGAGGCTGGGCGCGTGGACGCAGCCGAGCCGAACCCGGAACGAGCCTTCGATCCCGCGGCGCCCGCTCTCGTTGCGGCGCCCGCTCTCTTGGCGCAGCCCGGCCGCGCAAGAAGAAGAACGACGCCACTCCTGGCAACCGTCGCGGTCCTCATATCCGTGGCCCCCGGGTTGGCCCTGTACGGGACATGGGCGAGCCGGGCTAGCTACAACCTGGTCGCTATCCAGAACCAATTCGAGTCAGCAGTGCCCGCCGGCGAAAGAGTGGCGGGTCGCGACGTAGCACTGTTCCTTATGCGGTCGCGAGCCGTCGTCACGATCGTCGAGTTCATCAACCAGGGCGACCTCTATGCCGAAGGAGTGCGCCTGTATCTGCTCTTGCCGAGCGATCCGGTGCCCAACGGCGTGCCCGATACGGCCTGGGCCGGTCGCCAGGTCATCACCTGCGCAGACTGGAGCGGCGTGAAGGAATGCCTCTTCCGCGTTCCTTAGCGGCGAGCAGGCCTGAGGACGCGGGCGGCGTCGACGACGATCGCCCGACCGTGTGGCGGTTTGGGGGGGTCGAGTTCGACGCCCGAATCGTGCAAATCGTCCTCGTCGGAACGACGATCCTCCTGGTCGCGTACAACAACCACTTCGTCCAGGCCGAGTACGACCACTTCTTCCTCGAGTTCCTGATTCCCCTCGCGATCATCGCGCTGGCCTGGCGCGAGGACCCGCGTCGATACGGCTTGCGCCTTGGGGACTGGCGTCTGGGCCTGCCGGTCCTGATCGTGGCCATACCGATCATGGCCGTCGTCATCTGGTACGTCAGCCGCCTGACCGACTTCCACGCCTACTACTCGCAGATGGCTGACGACCGCACGACGTTGCGGCTGGCGATCGACTCGGGCATCGACATGTTCGCCTGGGAGTTCTTCTTCCGCGGCTGGACCCTCTCGACACTCGGACGCAAGTACGGCACCGACGCGATCTGGCTCCAGGCCGTCCCCTTTGCGCTTATGCACCTTGGGAAGCCGGAGTTGGAGCAACTGACCACGGTTCTGGGGGGCGCCCTCTTCGGCATCCTGGCGTGGCGCACCAACTCGTTCCTGTGGGGCTGGCTGCTCCACTGGTTCATCGTCGTATGGGTGATCATGGTCGCCGCCGGCTATGTCTGAGGCTGCTCCGGACTGACTTGTCCGGGCGCTCGGGGTCGGGGCCTTGCATGACTATTCACTGACCTGTATACTCCGGGACCATGAGCGCCATCCAATCCAAGCTCGATTTTGGGCCCGCGGCGGTCCGCGCCCGCGGCGGTTCGCCTATGGTCACCGTGGGGATCGTCGGAGCGGCAGGCTATGCGGGCGGTGAACTCGTGCGGCTGCTGCTGAGCCATCCGAACGTTCGCGTGGTGGGTTTGCACGGCCGGAATCGCGAAAACCAGCCGATCGAGCTCTCGCATCCCCACCTCTCGGCCAGCGGTCTCGTGATCGACCAGGCCATGCCCGAGGCAGATGCGATCTTCACCGCCCTGCCGCACGGAGTTGCGGCGGGGATGGCCGCGGACATCGTCGCGAAGGGATCGGCCCTGATCGACATCGGGCCCGACTTCCGCCTGCACGACCCGGCCGACTATCCGCGCTGGTACAAGCTCGAGCACCCGGCGCCGGAGCTGCTCGCCCAGGCCATCTACGGTCTGCCGGAGCTACACCGCGAGGAAATGCGCGCGGCGGCCCATCGCCCGGTCACGATCCTGGGAATGCCAGGCTGCTACCCGACGGCGACGATCCTGACCCTGGCTCCACTTGCACGCGCCGGGCTGATCGGCGACGTGGCCGTCGATGCCAAGAGCGGTGTGTCCGGGGCCGGCCGCGAGATGAAATCGGACCTGCTCTTCTCCGAAGTCAACGAGAGCGTCAAGGCCTATGGCATGTTCACCCACCGCCATACCGCCGAGATGGAACAGGAGCTGCAGGAACAGGGCGCCCGCGGCCCGCTGGCCAGCCGCGACGCAAACCCGGGCGTGGCTACCGTCGACTTCCTGCCCCACCTGATCCCGATGACCCGGGGAATCCTGTCCAGCTGCCACGTCCGACCTACGCGGCCCGTGACGCAGGCGGAGCTGGATGCGCTATACGACGAAGCCTACCGGGACGAGCCATTCGTCCAGGTCGTCTCCGATCCGCCCGCCACGAAACATGTTCTGGGCAGCAACCTGTGCCGGGTGTGGTGCCGGGTGGATCCGCGCAGTGGCCGGATCCTCGCCATCGGCGCCATAGACAACCTCGTCAAAGGAGCTGCCGGCCAGGCGGTTCAGGCGCTCAACGTCCTATTCGGCCTGCCCGAGACGGCAGGGCTCGAGCAATATCCGATCGCCCCCTAGTCGGCAGGAAGAAGATGAAACCCGTACCAGGCGCCGATCCGATCTCGTTCTCCGTGTCGCTTGCCGATGAGCTCGTGGCACTTCCGAGCCTGCTGCCTGCGGTCGAGGCACGGGCCTCGATGCCCGCGGGCTTTCGGGCAGGTGCGATCGCGGCCGGCATCAAGCCCTCCGGACGACCCGATCTCGGGCTCCTCGCCGTAGAGGCCGGCCCCGCGGCGGTGGCCGCCGCATTCACCACCAACGCCGTCGTGGCCGCGCCGATTCGGCTTTCGCAAGCGCATCTCAGTGCCACGGAGATCGGCGGCGGGGGTCGATTCGGCTGGACGGATGCGATCGTGGCTACCTCCGGCTCCGCCAATGCCGCGACAGGTCCCGATGGCGACGAGGATCAGGCGTCGCTGAGCCGAGCAGTCGCTGCCGCGCTGGATACTCTCCCGGAGCGCACGCTGGCCCTCTCGACCGGCGTCATCGGCGTGAGATTGCCACTTTCCAACATCATGGCCGGCCTCGACCGCCTGGTACCGTGCCTCGAGTCGACCGACGAAGGCCTCGAGGCTCTCGCCCGAGCGATTATGACGACCGACACCGTGGTGAAGCTCGCCACGGCCTCGGTCGAACTCCCGGGCCCGGACGGCGAGCCGGTCCGAGTCACGGTTTCCGGGATCGCCAAGGGCGTCGGGATGATCCATCCCAGGATGGCCACGATGCTGGCGGTCATCCTGACGGACGCGAGCGTCTTGCCGGCCACGCTTCATTCGCTGCTCTCGCCCATCGTTCAGCGGACCTGGAACCAGCTCACCGTCGACGGCGACACGAGCACCAACGACACCGTCTTCCTCCTCGCTTCGGGCGCTTCGCGAGCGCGGCCGGCCACTACCGCCAGCACCGAGGCTGAGATACTCGGCAGCGCTATCGAGGCAGTGGCCAGGTCGCTGGCGCGGGCCCAGGCCGCCGACGGCGAAGGCGCCTCTACGCTTATCATGTGCCAGGTCAGCGGAGCCGCGGACGACGCCGACGCCCGGGCCATCGCTCGCAGCGTCGTGAGCAGCAACCTGCTCAAGGCCGCAATCCACGGCCGCGATCCCAACTGGGGCCGCGTCGCGAGTGCCGCGGGCAACGCTCGCCTCCCCGACGAGTCCCTGCTGGTCGCAGCGGGTCTCCACCGCAACGAAGCTCTGCCGCGGGCCGGCCGAGCGCCGCAGCTGGCAGTAGATCGGTTGCGGATCGCCTTCGCCGGGACGCTCGTGTTCGCCGGCACTCCCCTGCCCTTCGATCGCGACGCCGTCCGCGGCACGATGGAGGCTCCCGAAGTGCTGATCCGCCTCGACCTCGGCATCGGCGCGGGTATTGGCGAAGCCTTCGGCTGCGATCTGACCGAGCAATACGTCATCGAGAACGCGGAGTACACGACGTGAGTGAAGTGCTCGTCCTCAAGCTCGGCGGGACGACCCTCGCCGACCAGGCGCACGTCCTCGATCAAGTCGCGACCGTGGCGCGCGAGCGCCCGGTCGTGCTGGTCCACGGCGGCGGCAAACGGATCACCGAGTGGCTGGAGCGCCTTGGCGTGCCCAGCCGCTTCGAAGGCGGCTTGCGCGTCACCGACCAGGCCGCCCTGGACGTGGCGGCGGCCGTTCTTCGGGGAGTGGTCAATTCCGAGCTCGTATCCGACCTGCGAGACAGAGGCGTGGATGCCGTGGGCCTCTCCGGCGTCGACGGCGGCTTCATGATCGCGGAGCGCGTGCCCGGTCTCGGCCTCGTGGCTCACGTCGTCGGGGTCCGCCGCGACTTCCTCGACCAGCTCCTGGTGGCCGGGCAAGTGGCCGTCGTGGCGCCGCTGGCTCGCGACGAGCAGGGCATCGTCTGCAACGTGAATGCCGACGACGCGGCCGCCGGCATCGCCGCCGGGCTGGGAGCGCGACAACTCGTACTCATGACCGACGTGGACGGCGTCCGCAACGCCGCCGGCGAGAAGCTCGCCACGATGACCGCCGACGAGGCCGAGGGCCTGATAGCCGCCGGCGTCATCAAGGGCGGAATGGTGCCCAAGATACGAGCGGCACTGCAAGCCGTGAACTGGGCCGGCGCCCAGGCGGTCATCTGCGATTCCAGGGATCCGCAGGCCCTGTCGAGAGCTCTCGACGACCCGACTTTCGGGACTCGAATCACCGCGGTGCGCGAGGCGAGAGAAGCGCCCGCGGCCAGAACCTGAGCTTGACATGACGATGGCCATCAACGGCAACCTTCCCAGCTCCAAGCAACGACGCCAGAGGACCCTGCTCGAGCTCATCTCCCTGCTGCCGGTCGGCAGCCAGGAGGAACTCGTCGAGCTGCTCCGAGAGCGGGGCTTCGAAGTGACGCAAGCCACGGTCAGCCGGGATGCCGCCGAGCTCGGGCTCGTCAAAGCGCCACGCGGCGACCGGCACGTCTACGCCACTCCCGAGAGCGCGGCCACTGGCGACGCATACGACGCCCGGCTGGGCCGGCTGCTCGAAGACATCCCCGTCCAGGTTCGGCGCAGCGGCCTGAGCATCGTCCTGCTCGCAACCCCCGGTTCGGCGGGCGCCATCGCCCAGGCGATCGACCAGTCGAGCCTCACCGAACAGATCGGCACGCTGGCCGGCGACAATACGCTCCTCGTTCTATTCGAAAGCGAAGCCGCCCTCGAACGGTGGCTCGTCCGCTTCCAGTCATTCCAGCCGACCGGCCTGGCATCCGTGCCGACCGGCCGACCATTCGCGCATTCGGAGGCTCCCAGATGAAGAAGGTGGTCCTCGCCTACTCCGGTGGGCTCGACACGTCGGTGGCAGTCGCCTGGCTGCGCGAGCAGTACGACGTCGAGGTCGTGACCCTGACGGTCGATCTCGGTGGCGGCGTGCTCAAGGAGGACGTCGACCGTCGAGCCATCAGCGCGGGTGCGAGCCGAGCTTACGTCGTGGACGCCCGCGACCGATTCGTGCGCGACTTCTGCTGGCCCCACGTGCAGGCCGGTGCGCTCTATCAGGGCGTCTATCCGCTTGCCACGGCCATGGCCCGGCCGTTGATCGCCCAGCTTCTCGTGGAGGTGGCTCACAAGGAAGGCGCCGACGCCGTTGCCCATGGCTGCACCGGTAAGGGCAACGACCAGGTTCGGTTCGACGTCGCCACCCATGCCCTGGATCCATCCCTCGCCGTGATCGCCCCGATGCGCGTCGGGATGGGGCTGTCGCGCGAGCAAGAGATCGAGTACGCGAAGGCTCGCAACATCGAGATCACGATCACCAAGGAGTCCATCTACTCCACGGACGTCAACCTGTGGGGCCGCTCGATCGAAGCCGGCATCCTGGAAGACCCGTGGACGGCGCCCCGCGAAGACGTCTACAAGTGGACCGTGGATCCGGACAAAGCCCCGGCGGCCGTCGAGATAATCGTCGGTTTCGAGGGCGGCGTGCCGGTCTCTCTCGACGGCGAGCGGCTCGACGCCGTAACCCTGGTCGAGAAGATCCACGACCTCGCCGCGGCGCACGGCATCGGCCGCGTCGACCACGTCGAGGATCGCCTGGTCGGTATCAAGAGCCGCGAGATCTACGAGGCGCCCGCGGCCGTCGTCATCCACCGTGCCCACCGCGCCCTCGAAGGCCTGACGCTTTCCAAGGACACTCTCCGCTTCAACCGGATCGTGGCCGACGAAGTGGCCCAGCTCACCTACGACGGGCTGTGGTTCAGCTCCCTTCACCGTGACCTTCGCGGTTACGCGGCCAGCAGCCAGCGGGTCGTGAGCGGCGACGTCAGGGTCCGCCTCGACCACGGCAACGCCGTCGTCGTGGGCCGGCGCAGCCCGCTTTCGCTGTACGACAAGGGCCTGGCCACCTACGAGGCCGACGACACCTTCGACCACGCCAGCGCAGTGGGGTTCATCGAGATCTTCGGCCTGCCACTCCGCACCGAGGCCGCCCGCCACGGCGCGGTCGGCCGCCACCACGGCGCGGCGTGGACCTGGACGGATCCGCTCCTCGAAGACCTGCCCACCAAGATCTACGACGCCCCCGGCAGCGCCGTGAAGTAGCCGGAGCCAACGTGAGCGATCCCACGCCAGCCGCCGGGGGCCCGAAGGCATCCACAGGCGAGCCCGAAGGCCCGTCCGGCTTCGGCGACTCGGCCGCGACGCCCGAGGCTGGGTTACTCGATGCCGAACGCAAGCTGCGCGAGCTTTCGGTCCTGCACGAGTTCGCCAAGCTGCTGACCACGGCCCGAGACTGGGACGAGCTGATGCAGACGATCGTGGACCGCACCACCAGCGCCCTGGACGTGGAGGTCTGCTCGCTCTACCTCACGGAGCGGGACGAGGCCAGGCTGAGGCTGGCGGCGACGAACGGCCTCGACCGCGATCAAATCGGCCGTGTGACTCTCGGCGTGGGAGAAGGGCTGACGGGCCGCGCTGCCGCAATCGGTAGCCCGGTGGCATCGCCCGACGTCCGCGTCGACGCGCGCTTCAAGTGGGTCCCCGGCTTCGACCAGTCGCAGTTCACGTCGATGCTCTCGGTCCCGCTGCCCTGGAACGATCTGATCATCGGCGTCTTGAACGTCCAGACCATCAAGGCTCGAACCTTCGCGCCCGAGGAGGTCGAGTTCCTGGTGACCATCGGGGCGCTGCTGGGTGGCATCGTCGAGAAAGGCCGCCTGCAGGCCGAGGCGGAAGCGCAGCTCGAGACACTCACCGCGCTCGACGGGGCGCGCGCCGAGCTTCTCGCCGTCGTTACGCACGAGCTCCGAACGCCTCTGGCGATCGTTCGGGCATACGTCGATCTGCTTGCGGACGCGGCCGGGGACGCTGCCAAGACTGCCGGTCACGTCGTAGACGGAGAAGCGTCGGGCCCGCCGCCGAACCCGACCCTGGTCGCCGACTGGCGAGACCAGGCCATCGCTCAGGTGACTCGCCTGGACAGGCTGGTGGATTCGATCCTTGCCTCCGTCCGGGGCGAGGGCCTCGCGGCAGGTCTCTCGCGCGACCCCTTCGACCTTTCGAGTGCAATCAACGACACTATCGACGAGATGGCCCCACTCCTGCGCAGCCACCCGCTCGGCCGCTCCGGTACTTCGGAGCCGCTGATGGGCTTGGGCGACGCGGGTCGCTTCCGCCAGGTCCTCGAGCATCTTCTCGAGAACGAGGTGAAGTATTCGCCCGACGGCGGCTCCGTGAGCGTGGGCGCGTGGCGACGGGACGGCGAAGTGCAGGTTTACGTGACAGACGACGGCCCGGGCATACCCGAGAATGTCTGGGACTCCGTTTTCGAGGCTTACGTGAGGACTGCCAATCGGCCGCGCGGCTCAGGGATCGGCCTGTATGCGGCCCGGCAGCTGATGACGGCGATGGGCGGGAAGGTCTGGCTGGAGTCGAACGGCTATGGTGGAAGCCGATTCATGGTGGCTGTGCCCGAGATGCGCGAAACTAGCGGTGGCGAGAACGCTCCCGAGGCTGGAGTCATGTCCGAGGGCGGGGCCTGAGCCGCCGGTAGGATCAGAGGAGGCGAGTTGAGCCAGATAGACACTGCAGGAGACACGAGCCTGCTCATCCTCGTCGTGGACGACGAGCCCGCCATGGTTGGCGCCGTCTCGGCCCTCGTCGGTCGAGCCGGTCATCGCGTCGTCACTGCCTACGACGGCAATTCAGCCCTGCGGCGATTCTCCGAGGAGCGGCCCGACCTGGTGCTGCTGGACCTCGCCATGCCGGGCCTCGACGGCGTGGAAGTCTGCCGTGCTATTCGGCGCATGTCGCAGACGCCGATCATCGTGCTCACCGGAGAGGCCGACGAGCGCGCCAAAGTCGAGGCGCTCGACACGGGCGCGGACGACTACGTGGTGAAGCCGTTCGGCAAGCAGGAGCTGCTGGCCCGGATCCGGGCGGTCATGCGTCGCCGAGGAAACGAGGCGGAGCCACGTGGCGTGGGCGAGTTGCGCTGGGGACCGATCGTCCTCGACCGCGGCCGCCACACCGCCGCCGTGTCGGGAGGCGAGCTGGTCCTGACGCGGACCGAGTACAGCTTGCTGGCATCGCTCGTGGCGGCCGCAGGCCACGTGGTCTCGCACAGCAGCCTGCTCTCGGCCGGCTGGCCGGGCGAGCCGAACCCGGACCCGCAGTGGCTGAAGCCGCATCTGGCCCGTCTCCGCACCAAGCTCGAGGAATCCGGCGCCCCGGTGCCGGCTTCGGTGCGCGGCGTGGGGTACCGCCTCGAAGAAGCGGGCTGACAGATGCGCCGGGGGGTCGCAGCAGCGGTGATCGTTTCGATCCTCGCGGCGGCATGCGGTGCGTCGCCGGCCAACGGGCCCTACACCGCGTCCGTCGGCCCCGGTCTCCATCCGCGACTCACCGCCGACGACGCGGTGCGGATCACGCGCGAATACCTCGACGCCCAGCGAGGGCAGATCGCGGCGCCGGAGCTACACCGGCCGCCCACGGTCAGCACCGTGTCCGCGGTTACGGCTACTCAGGCTCGAGCGCTCACGGCTGTATTCCCTCGGAGCAGTCCGACCGGATCGTTTGGGTCACCACGGGCGAGGGTGACTACTTGAACCTGGCGGACCATGCGTGGTCGAAGGGGTCCGCCCAGTACGGAGCGGCGGACGCGACTGCGCTCGCCTGCGGTGGTCCCGGTCCCGCGGGGACGATCGTGATCGACGATGCGACCGGCGGGATCCTCGGCGTCTATCCGGCCACGCCGGCCTACCCGCACCCCTCAGCGCAGCCGAGCTGACGACATCCAGGCCACGATGGCCTGCCGAGCCACGCCCGAGAAACAAGAAACCCGCGCTACCTGCCGAAAGGTGCGCGGGTCGACGTTTGGATCGAGCCCGGGGACGACCCCGAGCTAGACGACGCTCGAGGTGCTATTCCGCTTCGTGGGCGCGCGACGGGGCGATGAACCAGGCCACGACCAGAATGGCGAAGCTGACGAAAGCTGCTGCGAGCATGTCCTGGCTCCTTCGGCTGAACCAACGGGACCCGGTCCCCTTCACTGATTGGAAGTCTATGGAGGGAGTCGGCGGAGATCAGTAGCGCGCCGGTGGCCCGACGGTAGCGCTGCGGTGGCGCGGTGGTTGCCGTTCGGTACGAACGCCTCTTTCGGGCGCTTTCGGCAACCTGACCGGTGCGCTCGGCGCAACTCAGGTTGCGGCTATGACTGGAACACGACCTCGCCGTGTTGGGAGACGTCGAGACCGGCTTCCTCCTCTTCGGCCCCAACCCGGAGGCCTACCGCCAGGTCGACGACCTTGAGGATGATCAGCGTTGCCACGGCGCTGTAGATCCAGGTGGCGGCGATGGCCACCAGCTGCGTGCCGACCTGACCTGGATTGCCATCGATCAGGCCGGAGTAACCGGCGTGCACCGCGGCAACCGCGAAGACGCCGGTCAGCAGGACGCCGAGGGTTCCCCCGACGCCATGGACGGCCCAAACGTCGAGCGCATCGTCGACCTTCAGCCGTTCGCGGAGCAGGATCGCGCCGTAGCAGACCGCCCCACCGATGAAGCCGATGACGATAGCCGAGCTCGGGTCTACGAAGCCGGATGCCGGAGTGATGGCGACCTCGCCGGCGATCGCCCCCGACACGGCGCCGATGACGCTCGGCGAACCCTTGTGCAGCCAGCTCATCGTCATCCAGGTAAGGGCGCCCATGCCGGCCGCGGTGTTGGTGACGAGGACCGCGTTCACGGCGAGCCCATTCGCGGCCAGTGCCGAGCCGCCGTTGAAGCCGAACCAGCCGAACCAGAGGATGCCGGCGCCGATGACGGTCAGGCGGACGTCATGCGGCTCGAAGCGATCGGATTCGCGCTTCACCCGAGGCCCCAGGACGAGAGCAGCGACCAGTGCGGCCACACCGGAGCTGATGTGCACGACCGTTCCGCCGGCGAAATCCATGACGCCCATCTTGTTCAGCCATCCACCCTGCCCCCAAACCCAATGGCAGATCGGCGAATAGACGAGGAGGCTCCACAGCAGGGCGAACAGGACAAAGGCCTTGAAGCGCTTGCGCTCGGCGAACGCTCCGATGATCAGAGCGGGCGTGATGATCGCGAACATCATCTGGAACAGAGCGAAAGCGCTCGACGGGACCGTGGCCGCGTACGGACCGGGCTCCACGCCGATGCCTTTGAGGCCGACGTGGTCGAGATTTCCGATGATTCCCCAACCGTTGACGTCCTGGCCGAAGGCGAGCGTATAGCCCACCAGCACCCACGTGACGCTGACCAGAGCCAGGATGAACATGCATTGCATGAGGATGCTAAGCACGTTCTTGCGGCGGACCAGGCCGCCGTAGAAGAGCGCGAGGCCCGGGGTCATGAGCATGACGAGCGCGGTCGCCGTCAGTATCCAGGCGGTATCGCCAGCGTTCACGCTCGAGACTCCTTCGCTTCCCCAATGGCAACGAAACACGCGCAAAGGTTTCGGTCTGGGGAAGCGTATGGAGGCTCGGCACTGGATTCAGTGACGACTGAGTAACCCTCCAGTAGCGCTCTGGTGGCGCGAGGGTTGCGGTTCGGGACGCGTCTTGTTGACCGGGCCTCTCGGCTCGGCGGTCGATCTCGCGGGGCGCTGTTTCGTCGGCCCCGTCTTTCGGTTTCGGTCAGGCGGCGGAAGCCGTGTCTAGCTCTGCCATGCCACCTCGGCATGTTGCGAAGAGTCGAGGCCGGCTTCCTCTTCGTCCTCTTCGACGCGAAGGCCCACGAAGAAGTCCACGATCTTGAGGATCGCGAATGTGGCGACGCCGCTGTAGATCCACGTGGCCGCCACCGCGACGAGCTGCTTGCCGACCTGTCCAGCGTTGCCATCGATCAGGCCCGAGTAGCCGCCGACCGCGGCGACTGCGAAGACGCCGGTAAGGATGGCGCCGAGAGTGCCACCCACGCCGTGGACCGCCCAGACGTCGAGTGCGTCGTCGACCTTGAGCCGTTCGCGCAGCAGGATCGCGCCGTAGCAGGTGGCCCCCGCCGCGAAGCCGATGATGATCGCGGCGCTGGCGTCGACGAAGCCCGAGGCAGGGGTGATTGCCACCTCGTGCTGAGCACGTTCTTGCGACGGACCAGGCCGCCATAGAACAGGGCGAGCCCGGGCGTCATCAACATGACGAGCGCCGTCGAGGTCAGCACCCAGGCGGTATCGCCGGAGTTGATCACGCGGTTCTCCTTCGTATCTATTGCTGCAACCAAACGGCAAGAAGTCCGCCGGCCAGCGAAAGCGTAGGGACCGCAACCGCCGCGATCAGTAGCGGTCAGGTGAACTTCGGGTCGCGCTCTGGTAGCGCGCGGGTTGCGGTTCACAACTAGAGAGGCCGATGGCCCATGCGACGTGACAGGTGGCAAGCTCGCCAAGGTGGGCGGCCGCGGCGGCGCGCGTCCCGAGCTGCGGCGCCCGTCCCGAGCCGCTGCGCCGGGCCCCGCCAGCTGGATCGAGTCGGCTGCCGGCCCGAGCCTTTCTTGTCAGACTTGCCTGGAGTGAGAGTTTGGCGATCCGATTCGGGGCGGGAAGCTACGGCCAAGCGACGTTCGACTGCCGGGCGCACGAGTCGCGCTCAGTGCGATGCCCCATTGGCGGCCCAAAGCCCATCCGCGCCGCTCATCGCCGGCCGATCCGCTCCAACTCTCAGGTGATGCAAGTCTGACCAGATGCGGGCTTGGGGGCGGCGCGCACGGTTTGCTGACCTGCCGGCGGCGCGCGTCCCGAGCCCCGGCGCGCGTCCCGAGCTGCGGCGCCCGTGCCGAGCTACAGAGCGCCGCCTACAGCCCCAACCGGGCCTTTGCCGCCGCGAGTGCGGCCGCCACGCGCCGAGGCGCGGTTCCGCCTACCACGTCGCAGCTGGCGAGGGCGCCGTCGAGCGCCGCCGCGGCCCGGAGCCTGCCGGGGAGCGCCGCGTCATCGGCGAGCCTCAGCGCCACGGAATCCTGGGACGCGGCCAGCGCCGCCGCGATCGTGGCGTCGTCGAGCGCATCCAGCGCCACGCCGCTCCGCTCCGCGTCGGCAACCAACGTACCCACGATGTGGTGAGCGGCGCGGAATGCCAGTCCCTCGCGGACCAGCGCGTCGGCGACGGCCGTGGCCGTGATGTAGCCCTCCCCCGCCGCTTCCCTCATTCGAACCGGGTCCACATGGAGCGTCTCGACCATGCCCGCCATGACCCCGAGTGATGCTTCGAGCGTCGCCGCGGCTTCGAACAGCGGCGCCTTGTCTTCCTGCAGATCGCGTTGATATGCGAGGGGCAGTCCCTTCAGCAACGCGAGGAAGCCGGTCAGCGAACCAATCACCCTCGCCGCTCGACCGCGCACCAGCTCGGCCGGATCCGGGTTCTTCTTGTTCGGCATCATCGACGAACCGGTGGAGAAAGCGTTGGCCGCGCGGACGAAACCGAACCGAGGATTCGACCACCACGTGATCTCCTCGGCCAGCCGGCTCAGGTGGACCATGCACAGGGCGAAGGCGCCAAGTGCCTCGGCCACGAAGTCGCGGTCGCTGACTGCATCGAGCGAGTTGGCCGTGACGCCGTCGAACCCGAGCTCGGCCGCCGTCGCCTCCCGGTCGAGCGGATAGCCGGCGCCGGCCAGGGCACCCGACCCGAGAGGGCTCACATTCGCCCGACGCCGGCAGTCGGCCATCCGGCCCCGGTCGCGCTCCAGCATCTCGACGTACGCCAGCAGGTGGTGAGCCAGCAGGACCGGCTGCGCCGGCTGGATATGGGTCGTTCCCGGCAGAATCGCATCGCCCTCCCGGTCGGCCAGCCGCACGAGCGCGCGCTCCATCTCGAGCATCGCGTCATCCAGGCCGTCGATCGTGCGCCGGAGCCACAATCGGAGGTCGGTCGCGACCTGGTCGTTGCGCGAGCGACCCGTGTGGAGTCGCCCGGCCAGCGGGCCGATCCGGGCCTGAAGCGCCGACTCGAGGTTCATGTGCACGTCTTCGAGAGCCGGATCCCATTCGATCGTCCCCGCGACCACCTCGACTCGGAGCCCCTCCAGACCTGCCACGAGCGCCGTCACTTCCTGGGTGGTGAGGAGCCCCGCCCGACCCAGGCCGTGGACGTGGGCGACCGAACCGGCGATGTCGTCGATCGCCAATGCGCGGTCCAGTTCGACCGATCTCGTGAACTCGGCCACTCGCTCGTCTGTCGTACCGCTGAATCGACCGCCCCAGAGCCGCATCGATCTCCTCCGTCCTGACTCCTGCCGAGCATGTTACCGGCCCGTCGCGTCGGCCGTAGGGAGCGTGGACGGAGTATCCGGCGAATTGGGCCGCGAGCGACCCTGCTGGACCTTGTGGGCCGCTCCGATATCGCCTACTTTGCGCACACAAGGAGGCCGAGCTTGCCAAAAGACGCCAAAGATCGAGCCAGCGCACGAACGTTGAAGGCCAGGGCGGCGAAGACGGCAGTTGCCCCGCCGCCTGCGCCCGAGAAGGAGAACGCTGCGGCACGGGCCGCGGCCGCCGAGACCGTCAAGCGCCAGAAGGCGATCGCGAACTCCAAGGCGGCGAAGCGCGAAGGCAAGCACATATCCAAGGCTGACGAGTTCGACCGCTCGACCGGCGACCTCGAGCAGAAGCCCGGTAAGAAGCTCGACCTCAAGTTCTACGAAGCGGAGCTCGCGCGTCTACAGGTCGAGCTCGTCAAGCTGCAGGAATGGATCAAGGTCGGTGGCCTCAAAGTCGTGTGCCTGTTCGAGGGCCGCGACGCCGCCGGCAAGGGTGGCGTCATCAAGCGCATCACCGAGACCCTGAACCCGCGCGTCTGCCGCATCTGCGCTCTCGGGATCCCGACGGACCGCGAGAAGACGCAGTGGTATTTCCAGCGTTACGTGTCCCAGCTTCCGGCCGGGGGCGAGTGGGTGTTGTTCGACCGCAGCTGGTACAACCGCGCCGGCGTGGAACACGTCATGGGCTTCTGCAGCCAAGAGGAGTACGTGGAGTTCCTCGCGACGGCACCCGAGTTCGAACGAATGCTGATCAGGTCGGGGATCATCCTGCTCAAGTACTGGTTCTCCGTCAGCGACGACGAGCAGGAGCGCCGCTTCCAGGATCGGATCAAGGAACCCACGAAGCGCTGGAAGATCTCGCCGGTGGACGTCACCGCCCGGTCGAAGTGGGTCGAGTACTCAAAGGCGAAGGACGCCATGTTCGCCGCGACCGACAGGCCCGATACGCCATGGTGGGTGGTCGAGGCGGACGACAAGAAGCGCGCTCGCCTCAATTGCATCAGCCACCTCCTCAGCCTGTTCCCGTACGACGAGACCACGCCCGAGCAGATCGTCCTGCCGGCTCGCCAGATCGACGACGGCTACGTTCGGCCGCCGATCGACAGCCAGCGGTTCGTTCCCGAAAAGTACTGATCGGGACTTCGAGCCGAATCCTGGCCATGGGGCGTACCATCGAGCCGTGCCCGACCAGCTATCGCTCAGCCTCAGTGGCGACATCTCGCGCCTACCCCGGTCGCTTCGGCCGATGCTCGCCAGGCCCGCCGACGCGCCTTTCGATTCGGAAGAGCACGTCTTCGAGCCGAGTTGGGGCGGCCGCCGGGCGCTGGCCTTCATCGAGCTCGACCGGTCGGATCGTCGGCCCCGCCTTCGTCTGCTCGACGAGAGCGGCCGCGACATGGCGCCGCAATTGCCCGAGCTGGCGTCCACGATCCCGGATCTCGTCGGCGATCTGCCGGCGATCGTGGACGGCGAACTCGTTATGCCCGATCGCGACGGGCGGATGGACCCGGACGCGCTCGAAGTCCGTCTGGCGGGCGGACAAACGCCCGGATTCAGTCCCGTCTACCTGGTCTTCGACCTTCTCTGGGCCGCGGGAATGCCGATCATCGCCCAGCCACTGCTGCGGCGTCGCGAGCACCTGGCGCGCATCGTTCGGCCGAGCGCCGAGCTGGTCGTGCTGCCCGGCGTCGTGAGGGACGGTCTCGACCTGTATTTCGCGGTCGCCCAACAGGGCTTGCGGGGAGTCACCGCGCGTCATCTGCGCAGCCCATACCTGCCAGGCCGACGGAGCGACCTGTGGCGATGGATACCTACGCGGCCCGGAGAGATCCCGCTCCACGTAGTGCCGGACCCCACGGACGCACCCGCTTCCCGCCCCATGCTGGCGCTGATCCAGAGGCTGCCCCTCGAGGACTAGCGCGAGACTCGGGCAGCCTTGAGCACCTGCCGCAGCCCGACTCGCTGGCCGTAGAGGAGCACCCCGGCGCTGTAGATGCGCGCCGCAAGGAAGAGCGCGGCTGCAATCGTCGCGAGCATGATGCCGATCGCCAGAGCGAACTGCCACCACTCCACGTGCCCGATCGCCACCCGGGCGAGCATCAGGTACGGCGTGAAGAACGGCACGTAGGAGAGCACCACGACCCACGTGTCGTTGATCGCGGAAAGAGCGAAGATCGCGATGAAGTAGCCCGACATGATCAGCATCATGAGTGGAGAGGTTGCGCTCTGGATGTCCTCCTGCCGGCTGACGAGCGAACCGAGAGCGGCGTACAGGAGGGCGTACAGGACGAAGCCGAGCAGGAAGAGAACGATGAACGCGGCGAATGTCGTCGGGCTCAGGCCGGACGGAAGGCCCGCCGATCCGGAGGTTCCGAAGACGGCCGAGCGGATCGGCACCTGAGCCAGCAGCCCCGCCACCGAAGCGAGGATGACGACTCCGTACTGTGTCAACCCCGCGGCGCCGTTGCCTACGACTTTGCCCGCCAGCATCTGGATCGGCGTTGCCGCGTTGAGCATCAGCTCCATCACGCGGCTCCCCTTCTCCTCCGCGACGCTCATGGCCACCCACGTGCCGTAGGTGATGATGGCCATCAGCATCAAGACGATGAGCACGGTCGAGAGGATGGACGAGGATATCTCGTCGCTCAGGCTATTCCTGGTGGCCGGGGCCTCGCCGGCGACCGACGACTTCACCGGCACGACCGACCACGCCGGAGCTTGCTGGACTGAGGCGATCGAGACGCCCGCACGAACCAGTCGATCGTCGACGGCGACGTAGGCGACTGCGTTCTGCAGAAGATTCGTCTGACGGCCGTCGGCCGGCATGTCCGTGCGCAGCGTGAACGTCAGGTCCGCTGTCTTTGGATCTCGGCCGATTATCAGAAGGGCCGCGAACTCGCCGTCCTGTAGTTCCTGCTGGGCGGCCACCATGTCCGCGTCATTGCCCTGGAACCAGCTCACCACGAACGACTTGTGTCCGTTCGAGGAGTCCGACTGGGGGTTGAGTTGCGAGTCCAGCAGTCGAGCCGAATCGGCGGGGAGGTCGGTCAGGGCGGTGTAGACGGCGACGTTCGTCTGGCTGTTGCCCTGCAGATAGTCGATCAGGACCGGCGACTCGGTCGCGGCGAAGGCGATCGCTGCCAGCAGGATCGTTCCGAGCAGGAAGCTTCGGGTGGCGATCCGGCCGCGGTACTCGCGGGCGGCGATATATGCGGCATTCGGGAGAAGAGTCCGCCAGCCGCTCATGCCACGCCCGCCCGCGGCGCGAGCGTCCGCTCACTGGTGTCCATTTGGCCGACGCGGTCGATGAAGATCTCTTCGAGCGAGGGGTCGGCTATCTCGAAATGCCTGACCCGACAGTGGCGATCCAGGGCCGCCTGCAGCACCGCCTCGGCGTCGTGACCAGGAGCCACTTCCGCTTCCACGTAATCCTGCCCGCGCCGTGTGATGCGTACCCCGGCGATCGTCCCGAGCCACGTCATCTCCGAGTCGCCTTCGACCGCCAGACGGACCACCTGCCGGCCCGTGGACCGTCGGACGTCGCGCACGGTCCCGCAGACGACGACCTTGCCTCGATCGAGGATGGCGATCGACTCGCACAGCTCCTCGACCTGCTCCATCTGGTGGGTCGAGAAGATGAGCGTCTTGCCCCGGTCGCGGATCTCCAGGAAAGCCTCCTTGAGCATCGCCGCGTTCACCGGGTCCAGGCCCGTGAACGGCTCGTCCATCAGCAACACTTGAGGATCGTGGAGGATCGCCGCGATGAACTGGATCTTCTGCTGGTTGCCCTTTGACAGCTGCTCGGCTCGGCGGTCGGCATACTCGGGGATGCGGAAGCGTTCGAGCCATCCGCGCGTTTCCCGCTCGGCCGCGGCCGGCTTGACGCCGTGGAGCTTGGCGAAGAAGACGAGCTGGTCGAGGACCTTCATCTTGGCGTACAAGCCGCGCTCTTCCGGCAGGTAGCCCCAGGTTTCGCGCGGAAGCTCGGTATTGGCCCGTCCGTCCCAGGTGATCGTCCCGGTGTCGGGCCGCAGGATGTCCAGGACGACTCGCATGGCCGTCGTCTTGCCTGCACCGTTGGCACCGAGGAAGCCGAAGACTTCGCCAGGGCGAACCTCCAGCGAGATGTCGTCCAGCGCCCGCACCTCGCCGAAGCACTTGGACACCGAGTCGATGATCAGCGACATTGGATCTCCGGGGCTTTTTGCGAGACACCTGTGGGACCCGGCCCTCGACCGAATGGTTCGATTATTGCCGCTATTGCCGCGCCCTGTACCAGAGGATCCCGCCGAGATAGGCGGTAGCGAACGCCGCCCCCAACCAAGCGTACGGCATCGAGTCGCCACCCCCGAATTGGGTCGCCAGAAACGCCACCACAAGCACGACGGCGATGAACTGCGCAGCCAGGGAGAGGGCCCGGTTGTTGATGGACTCCCAGCGCTCGTCGACCGGCATGCCCGACAAAAGGCTGGCCGTCTCGCTCCTAGATTGCAGGAGACGAAGACCCAGCGCGTAGACGGCCACGATTCCGAACGATAGGCCGGCCTGCCACAAGGTCGCGTGCTGGCCGAGCAACGCCGCCGCCATCAGCAGACCGATGACGAAACCGACGGCGGGCACGAGCCACTTACTCAGAGTGCTATTCAGCATGGCCGTCTTCATGGAAAACCTCTTCGACCGCTCTTCCGAAATACCGCCCAATGGCAAACGCAAGTGGCAGCGACGGCAGATAGCGACCCGTCTCGATGGCGTTGACCGTCTGCCGCGAAACGCTCAGGTGCTTCGCCAGGTCGCCCTGACTCAGGGACCGATCCTCGCGCAACTTCCGGACGTCGTTCTTCATGGCTGTCAAGTTAGCTTGACAGGGCCAGCTTGTCAAGTCCGCTTTACAGGGAGCTTCCTCAGGCGACCCAGGGCTTGCGGCGGATGCCCCGATAGGCCTCGGCGAATAGGGCCGGAGCAAGCGCGATGACCGCGACCAGCAGCCAGTCCATGGCGTCGAGGGGCGTCGCCTGGAACGCGTCGGAGACTCCCGGAATGAACGGCATGGCGACCTGGAGGGTGACGCAGACAACCCCGCCGAGCAAGAGCAGGGCGTTCGGGCGCCGCAGCAGTACCGGATAGGCAAGGCTTCGGTTGGCGTTGGCCCTGATCACCTGGCCCACGACAAGGGCGGTGTATGCAAGCCAGCGAGCGTGTTCGAAGTTCGGGCTGTGCTGCTCGATCAGAGCCAGGGCGGCGAACGCACTGAACCCGCCGGCCAGACAAATGCGCAGCAGCATGTTCGTGTCCAGGAGAGGCTTGGACCTGGGCCTCGGCGGGCGCTGCATCGCTCCCGGTTCCTCCGCTTCGCTTTCGAAGGAGACCGCCGTCAGCAAGTCGATGAACACCTCAAGCCATAGAATCTGGATCGGCAGGAGCGGCTGATCGAAGCCGGCGAGCGTCGCGATGAGGATGAACCCGAGCATCGCAACATGGGTCGAAATCAGGAAGACGAGGCCCTTCTGCACGTTGGCCACCAGCCGCCGTCCCTCACGCAGGCCATGCATCAGCGTCACGAACGAGTCGTCGCCGAGGACCAGGTCCGAGGTTTCGCGGGCAACTGCCGTGCCGCTCCCCATCGCAACGGCGACGTCGGCGTGGTGCAGGGCCGGGGCGTCGTTTACGCCGTCGCCGCTGACCGCCACGGTGCGACCCGAGCTGCGCGCCACGTCTACGATGCGCAACTTCTGTTCCGGAACGGCCCGCGCAACGATGTTGAGCGTGGGCAGTTCCGCCGCGAGACGGACGTCGTCCCACTTTGCCAGCTCCGGACCCGTGACGACCCGCTCGTTCGGCAGCCCGGCATCGGCCGCGATCGCCGCTGCGGTGGTGGGATGGTCGCCGGTGACGACGAGCGGCTGGATGCCGGCGGCCACGGCGAGCGCCATCGCCTCGCGGATGCCCGGTCGAATCCGATCGGCGAAAGCGAGCACTCCGAGCGGAAGCCAGCCCGCGCCGTCGAGGCAGCGAGCCAGCAGGAGAAGCCGCTCGCCTGCCTCTGCGCCGCTCTCGACGAGCTCGCGCCAGGCTTCGCGCTCCGCGGCCGGCAGGGCCTCGCACAAGGCGAGAATCGCTTCCGGCGCCCCGAGCGCCAGCTCCTCAACGGCAGGCTCCCCCGCCGGCCCGCTCGTTCGGGCGCGGGTGCGTGAGTAAGGCCGCTCGTCGCTGACGGGATCGGCGTCGATCAGATCGGCCGGATCGAGCTCGAGGACAATCGACTGCTCGGACAGGAAGCTGAAGAGCGAACGGCTGAAGGAGCCGGGCTTGCTGCCGGTGGCAACGCTCCAGGCGTCCTCCTCCGCCCGCACGGCCAGGGTGGCGAGTTCCGCCAGACGGGCGCTGTCCTCCACGACGCCGTCCGGCGTCCGGATGGCCGCAAGCGCGAGGCGGTTCTCGGTCAGAGTGCCGGTCTTGTCGGTGACGATCAGATCCACCGAGCCCAGCGTCTCCTGGGCGGACAGGCGCCTCACGAGCACCTTCATCTTCAGCAACCGGTAAGCGCCGAGTCCCAGGATGACGGCCACCAGAGCGGGCGGCTCCTCGGGGATCGCCGCGATCGCCGCGGAAACCCCTGCCAGCACGTTCTTGCCGGCTTCGTGGCCGCGGATGAAGCCGAGGCCCACCACGATGGCGATCAGCCCTATCGCCACCACGAGCAGGATTCGGACCAACCTGTCCAGCTCGCGCTGCAGCGGTGAGCGGCGCCGTTCGCGGCTGCCTAGAGCCGCCGAGATGCGGCCGAATTCGGTAGAGAGCCCCGTGGCCACCACGACGCCTTCGCCGCGCCCTCCGACCACGGCGGTGCCGCCGTAAGCGATGGAGTGACAGTCGGCCAGCGCGGCGCCCTCCGGATCCGGATCCGTGGACGCCTGTTCGGGCAGCGACTCGCCCGTCAGGACGCTTCGATCGAACGCCAGGGCGTCGGCCCGCACCAGGCGCAAGTCCGCCGGCACGACGTCTCCTGTCCGGAGCAGCACGAGATCCCCGGGGACGAGATCCTGCGTCGGAACGTCGTCGATCCTGCCGCCACGTCTGACCCGCGCCGAAGGTGCCGCCGCTTCTCGGAGGGCCTCGAGCGCCTTTTCGCCGCGATACTCCGTGACGACCCCGGCACCCACGATTGGAGCCAGGATGATGAGAACCAGCAAGCCGTCGCGCACCTCGTTGAGGGCGATGGCAAGGCAGCCCGCCACGAACAGCAGGACGACGAACGGTTCTCTGGCGCCGTCCCATACGAGCTTTGCCAGCGACGTCTTTCGGACCGGCTCGAGTTCATTTGGACCGAACTCCAGGAGCCGGGCGGAAGTCTGTTCCGGTGTAAGGCCGAGGGCCGCATCCGTCCCGAGTTGCTGCAGAACCGCGTCTGCCGGGAGTTGTGCGGCCGAACCGGACAAACGTAACGAGAAGTTGGCGGAGCGCGTGCGGACACGCTCACGGGCGGAGGTCTTCATGGCAACCACGAGTATCGAGCCGGGTCCGCTGCTCGTTGTCACGCTTGTGGGCGCCCGCCCCGACGCCGACCCTAGAATGAGGCATGAGCCAGAGTCCCGCAAACCAGCCCGTCAACATCAAAGCCGAACGAGAGCTCGGCCGACTCACGATCGAATGGGCAGACGGCCATCGCAGCGAGTTCGACACGCCGACCTTGCGCCTGCTCTGCCCGTGCGCCTTCTGTCAGGGCGAAGCCGGAAGGCCCGGCTGGCTCGACACGAACCCGACCCTCACGCCGGCCCAGATACAGCTCGTAACCGCCCACCTCGTGGGGCAGTACGCAATCGCTCCCACCTGGGCCGACGGTCACGACACGGGCTATTACACGTTCGAGGCGCTGCGTGCCCACTGCCCCTGCGCGGAATGCACGGAGCGACTCGCGACTCAGTTGTAGCAAGCGGCAGCAATCGCCGACGTCGGCGGCATAAAGCCAGACCGACCTCAGCGCAGAGATTCATAGAAGGAGAGCAGATGATCGTCGCCACAACCCCCTACCTCGCGGGCTACCGGGTCAACGAGGTGAAAGGCCAGGTCTTCGGGCTCGTCGTGAGGAGCCGCGGGTTCGCCGGCAACTTCGCCGCCAGCCTGCGATCGCTCGTTGGCGGCGAGATCCACGAATACACCTCGCTCCTGGAGGACACCCGCCGGCAGGCCCTCGACCGAATGGTTCAGAACGCAACCTTGATGGGCGCCAATGCGGTCATATCCATGCGGTTCGACTCGTCCGAGATCGGCAACACCATGACCGAGATCGTGGCCTACGGCACGGCCGTCGTGATCGTGCCCGACGCCAGCGCGGGCTCGCCGGTAGGCGAGTAGCGATCGACTGACACGAGCCGAGAGGCCGCGATGCTCCACGACTCGATACGAGCGATCGCCTTCGCCTTCGGGGGTAGGAATGACGCCGCTACTGGTCACGTTTCCTATCGGCGCGCTCTTGCGCTAAATCCCGGGGCGGGCAGAATGGGCCGATACATTCCGCGGCTGACGGCGGACGCAAGAGGCGTACGGGACTGACGTGACGGCTATCGATCGGAGCAGTACCCCGAGACCGACCCCTCCCGGGTTCGAGGAGGGCCCGGCTTTCCCGTACATAAATCGCGAGTTGAGCTCGCTCGAATTCCAGCGCCGCGTCCTTTACGAGGCCTCTGACGCCCGCAACTACCTTCTCGAACGCGTCAAGTTTCTGGCCATTTTTGCCAGCAACATGGACGAGTTCTTCCAGATCCGAGTGGCCGGTCTGATGGAGCAGGCACGGGCACGGGCCGTGCCCAATTCGCCCGGGGAGCGATCGGCAGCCGAACAGCTGACCGACATCCGGCAGCGCTTCAGAGAGTTGCTGAGCGAGCAGCGCCGAATCTTCGATGGGGTCTGCGAGGCTCTGGGCGCCGCTGGCATCTCCATCGTCCAGTACACCGACGTCCCGGAGCATCACGCCGAGTTGCGGCAGCGGTTCATCAGCGACATGTACCCGGTTCTGACGCCGCTCGCCGTCGACCCGGGCCACCCGTTCCCGTATATCAGCACGTTGAGCCTCTCGATCGCCATACGAATCGAGAACCCGGATGGCGGACCCGACCGCTTCGCTCGGGTCAAGGTTCCACCGATCCTGCCGCGCTTCGTCCAGGTCGGCCCGAGCAGCTTCGTATTGCTCGAACAGGTCATCGCCGCCAACCTGGACTTGCTCTTCTCCGGCATGACGATCCTGGAGACGCACCTTTTCCGCGTCACTCGGAACGCCGACCTCGAGATCGAGGAAGACGAGGCCGACGATCTGCTGCTTGCCATCCAGGAAGAGCTGCGGCGCCGGCGCTTCGGAGAAGCCGTCCGCCTCGAAGTGGACGAGGCAATGCCCGCTGCCATGCGCCAGGTGCTCGAGCGTGGCGTGGGCGTGAACCCGGACGACGGCTACGAGATCGGGAGCATGCTAGATCACACCAGCTTGTGGGAAATCGCTCGGCTGGACCGGCCCGACCTCAAGCTTCCGCCGTACACCCCAGTGCTGCCGCCCCGGCTACTGCCCCCGGACGAGGACGAGCCGGCGGACATCTTCGCCGCAATCCGCGTCGGAGACCTGCTGGTCCACCACCCTTACGAGAGCTTCGCCGCCTCGACTCAGCAGTTCATCTCCCAGGCCGCGGCCGACCCAGAGGTCCTCTCCATCAAGATGACCCTGTATCGGACGAGCGGAGACTCGCCGATCGTGCGCGACCTCATCGCCGCCGCCGAGAGCGGCAAGCAGGTCGTGGTGCTCGTGGAGATCAAAGCCCGGTTCGACGAAGAAGCCAACATCGGTTGGGCCCGCAAGCTCGAACAGGCGGGCGCCCACGTCGTGTACGGCCTGGTGGGACTCAAGACACATTCCAAGACGGCGCTCGTGGTGCGCCGCGAAGGCTCGAACCTGCGCCGCTACGTCCACATCGGGACCGGGAACTACAACGCCGCGACCGCCCGGCTGTATACCGACCTGGGCTTGCTCTCTTGCCGCCCGGAGCTCGGGGCCGACGTCAGCGACCTGTTCAACGTGCTGACGGGCCTGTCGCGCCAGCAGGATTTTCGGCGGCTCATCGTCGCGCCGATGAACCTGCGCAATTGGATCCTGGACATGATCCGGCGCGAGACGGAGCACGCGCGAGCCGGTCGACACGCCAGGATCATTCTGAAGCTCAATTCGCTGGTCGATCCGGCGTGTGTCGCGGCCTTGTATGAGGCCGACCAGGCCGGAGTCGAGATCGATTTGATAATCCGTGGCATCTGCTCGCTCTGGCCGGGCGTGGGCGGTGCGAGTGAGGGCATCAAAGTGCGCTCGATCGTCGGGCAATACCTGGAGCACTCCCGGGTCTTCCACTTCACCAACGGAGATCGGCCGGAGTGGTACATCGGCTCCGCCGACCTCATGGAACGAAACCTGGATCGACGGGTCGAGGCAATCGTGCCTGTCGAGGATCTCGAGGCTCAGGAGCGGATCAAGCGCGTACTCGAGGTGATGCTCGCCGACGATCGCCGGTCCTGGCAGTTGTGCGTGGACGGGAAGTATCGTCGAACCGAAGAACTGAACGGCTCGCCGGGCTCGGTCGATACGTTCGAGGCGCTCCAGGCCGTTGCGCTCGAGTCGGCGACCAGGGTGGTCGCGCCGAGGCGGCCTCACGCCGGCACCGGCTCACTCGATCCGCGGGCGTAGAGCCAACCAGGGGAAAGCACGCGCCAATCGGAAGGTGGGTTGAGCATGGCGACGGGTCGCAAGATCGAGGTCGAGTTGAAGTACGAAGTCCTGGCGATCGGAAGTGCGGATCGCTATCTCGTGGCGCCGGAGATAGGCCCGTTCAAGCCGGCAGGCCAGGTCAGCTCGGTTCAGCTCGAGGATCGCTACGTCGATTCCGGGGATTGGGCCCTGGCCCGTGCCGGCTTCGCCGCCCGCCTGCGTCGGACGTCGCACGGCACACGAATCTGCCTCAAGACGCACGCACCGGCCGACGGTCGACTCCATCGGCGCGAGGAGCTCGAGGGACCGGCGGACCCCGCTCAGCCGCCGGTCGCCTGGCCAGCTTCCCAGGCCCGCTCCGTCATCCTCGAATTGTGCGGCGACGAGCCGCTGTTCGAGCTGCTGACGCTCCGCCAGCTGCGTAGGGTGCGCCGCTTCGAGGCCTCCGGCACGCGGGTGGAGCTGAGCGTCGACGAGGTCACGGTCGAGAGTCAAGGTCGCGAGCTGGACCAGTTCGAAGAGTTGGAGATCGAGCTCAAGCGCGGCCCCGAGCTGCCTCTGGAGGGCCTCGCCGACGTTCTGGACCGAGAAAGCGGTCTGGACCGTGTCTCCCGCTCGAAGCTGGATCGGGCAGTCCATGCGGTCCGGTCCGCGCTGGCGGGCCTGCCACCGGAGTCGCGGGCGCGCTGGGAATCCGCCCCGTCGGACCTGCTTAGCGGCGAGCCCGAGTCGTCCACGCCCACAGCCTCGTCGGAAATGCCCGTGCTCGCGGCGGTCGAGACGGCAGCCGAACCCGCGGAGCCCCTAAAGGCCGAGGCAGCACAGGAAAAGGCCGAGGCGGCACCGGAACTTGTCGCTCCCGCACGCGCCCGATCGGCCGGACCGAGAATGCTCGGCGTCCGAGCGGACGACGCCATGCCCGAGGCCGCGTGCAAGATCCTGCGCTTCAACTTCGACAGGCTGCTGAAGTGGGAAACGGCCGTGCGAAGCGACTCGGACATTGAGGCACTGCATGACATGCGGGTTGCCACCCGTCGGATGCGGGCGGCCTGGCGCGTCTTCGAAGACTCCTTCCGCCCGGGCCGAACCAGGAAGATCCGGCGGCGGCTGGAGAAGGTGGCCGACCGGCTCGGCGCGGTGCGCGACCTCGATGTTCTGATCGACGGCCTCGAGACGTATCGGGCGGCGCTCGCCCCAGCCGACCGCCCGGGGGTCGACCCGATGTTGTCGATGTGGCGCAAAGAGCGGAAAGCAGCTCGCACGCTGCTGCTCGACGAACTCGACTCGTCCGGATACGCCAACTTCACGAAGGAGATGGAGGAATTCCTGAGCGGCGGCGCTAGCTCCGCGTCGACGGAGACCACGCCATCCCGTCCGCACCGTGTCAAGGACTGCGCGCCTTCGCTGCTGTGGGCCTCTTATGAAGCCGTACGCGCCTACGAGCTCGTCCTGCCCTGGGCCGACGTGGACACGGTGCATGACCTCCGGATCGCGGCGAAGTGGCTGCGCTACGGTCTCGAGTTCTTTGGCGAGACTCTCGGCCCCGACGGCCCTCGGCTGCTCGCGCGAGTCGTGGCAATCCAGGACCACCTCGGCTGCCTCCACGACGCCGACGTGGCCGCCAAGCTCGCCCGCGACGTTCTCGTGGCTCGCGCCGGGGAGCTGTCCCGCCCGGAAGCGGACGCGATCGGCGCCTACATGCACGCCAACGAGCGCGAACTCGCCAGGCGGCGTCGGACGCTGGGCCCGATCTGGCGAGCCGTAACCGGGGCGCCGTTCCGACGGGCGCTCGGCCGAGCAACCGCCGCATTGTGAACGGCCGGCCCGAGGTCCAGCTCTACCTTCTTCGGCATGCCCACGCCGGCGACCCCATGAAGTGGAACGGCCCCGACGACGTGCGCCCGCTGTCCGAAAAAGGACGCCTCCAGGCCGAGCGGCTGGGCCTGCTCCTCGCCGATGCGGCGTTCAATCCTGACGCGATCCTCGCGTCCCCCAAATTGAGGGCGCTCGATACTGCCCGCCTCGTGGCGACGCCACTGGGTCTGCCGGTTCGGGTGGTCGACGCTCTGGCGAATCCGCTGGACATCGAGTCGCTGGACGCACTGCTCGACGCCGCGGGAAACCCGCGCCGGCCACTGCTGGTAGGCCACGACCCGGATTTCAGCGAACTGGCGGCGGCGCTGGCCGGAGTGGCGGAGCTGCCGATGCGGAAGGGCGCACTGATTCGAATAGACGCGGGCCGCCCGCTAGAACCCGGCGCAGGGATCCTGCGCTGGCTGCTCCCGCCGGAGTTGCTGGCTTCCGGCGGCTGAACCAGCTCATACAGGTCGGATAGTCACCGTCTCATAGGGTAGGCCCCGGTGGGATGAGGCTTGGCGCGGCCGGTTATGCTTCTTCCTCGGCGGAAAGCCTGGCAAGGAGCCAGTGCCACCAGCCCGATAACGCTACCTGACAAGGGGGCTGCAATGGCCAAGAAACAGCGACGGAAGTCGGGCCGTTCGGGCAAAGAGACCGCACCGATCGTAGCGACCCAGGACGAAGCGTCTGCCAGCCCAACCGGCGCTCGAAGAACGATGGCCGGACGGAAGGGCCTTCGCCGGCGGCTTCGCAAGCTCGAGGGTCAGCTTGCCGCTGCGGCACAGCAGGAGCGCAGAAGGCTGCGCAAGCTCGAGCGAGCGCTCTGGCGTCGACAGCGCATCGAAGCCGCCATCGACGAGATCCGGACCGCCACCTCATTGATCAAGGCTTCGGCGACCAAGCCCGTTCCGGCAGCGCCGGCAAAGGTTGCGGCGAAGCCCGTAGCGGCCGCCAAGCCAGTAGCGGCCGCCAAGCCCGCGGTTGCCGCGGCCAAGCCCGCCGCGCGCAAGCCCGTAGCACGCAAGCCTGTGACACGCAAGCCGGTGGTCCAGGTTTCGGCGCCGCAGGCAGCGCCGGTCAAGCGCGTCACCCGGCCTCGAGCCAGCCGCGCAGCAGTTAGCCCGCAACCCGCGGTCACGCCCGAATCGACGCCCGTTCTCCCGGCGGAGGGCTAGATCGCCACCCCCTCGCACTGCCTCGTCGATCTCGAAGCCGCGGCCCAACGGTCGCGGCTTCTTGCATCTACCCGCCCGAGCCGCCGGCGCGTCTAGTCGAGACGTTAACGTTCAGTTCAACGGTTGATGAACTCACGACGTCAGGCTAGGCCTCATCCGCCGCGCGGATTGGCTCCTACAGGAGCGCACGGCGGGGTAAGGAGGCTTATCGACGATGCCCGCACTCGCACTGGAGCCAGTTGCTCCGCCGGCGCTGGCCGAACGGGTTGCGCTCGTCCGGGCCCAGCTCGAGCCGATCAGAAGCCGGCCGGCCCTTCTCGAGTCCTACAGGCGTGAGTCCCTGTGCCGCCTCGCGACGACCGAGTTCGCCGCTGGATCGGCGGCGGAGGTGCTCGAACTGGCCTATGCCGTGCGCTGGCTGGAACTCGCTCCCGAGGTGGCGAACGAGGTGTCGGCGGAAGGCCTGGCGGCGGAGGTGACGGATGAATAGTGCTGGCCGAATGCCCGTGCACTCGGCGCCCGACTACTACGCACGAGGCCTGGCTCTATGGCCCCGTCTCGTGCCGCCGCGACCGGTGCGCGTCCGAAGCGACCCGCATCGTATCGCCGCTCTCATCGCGCGGCGTACGAACCTCTCGTATCAGGCGATCCTCGCACTGCTGGGCGCTCCCGACGATCCGTCCGACACGGCGCGACTCGACCACTAGCGGAGCGACGAAGGTATGCTTCCGATCCAGGAGCGTCCCCAGGCGGGATCGCTTGGTCAGAGGTCGGGTGTGCAGTACAGCGATCGATTCGTCGTTCACGGTCACCGGCACGTCTTCGCGCGCGAGTTGCAGCAGGTTCGTAGCGACGTTGTCCGCATGGGCGAGCTTGTGGCCGCCGCGATCGACGGGGCCGTCGACGCATTTTCTCGCCAGGATCTGCAGGCCGCCGCGACGGTTGTGGCCCACGACAGCAAGATCGACGTGGCCCAGAGCGAGCTGTCTTCCCTCATCGCCACCACCATTGCCACGCAGGCTCCGGTTGCGGGCGACCTGCGGTTCCTGGTCTCGCTCTCCCACGTTACTTACGAGCTCGAACGAATTGGCGACCACGCGGCGGGGGTGGCGCGTCAGGTTGCCAGGCTTGCCGGCAGCCAGATCGACATCGGATCGGCGAGCGAAACCGCCCTGGGCCGAATGGGCGGGCTCGCCAGCGGCATATTGCACGGCGTGCTGCTTGCGCTGGTCGATCTCGACGAGGAGGCCGCGCGCAGGGTCGCCGCCCAGGATGACGAGATCGACCGGCTATACCACGCCTACTTCGAACGCACTCTCGCCCGGATGCGAACCGAACCCGGCTGGGTCGAAGCAGGTGCTCACCTGCTGTTCGCCGCGAAGGACTTCGAGCGTATCGGAGACCGGGTTACGAACATCGCCGAAGAAGTCGTGTTTCTTTCGACGGGCGCGGTCGAGGACCTGAATCCGTAACAGCGGAAAGGGCTGAAATGGCCAAGAGCAAATCGAAGAAGGCCGGCAAGGCCGCCGACAGCGAGACGGTCGTCTCGAGCGAAACTCCCAAGAAGGCATCCGTGCCGCGGGGCGTCCGCAAACACCTCCGGGAGCTGGAGGGTCAGCTCACCGACGCCGCACGCAAGGAGCAGAAGCGACTCCAGAAGCTGGAGCGGGCGCGCCAGCGGCGTGAATCCATCGATTCGGCGCTCGATAAGCTGCGCGGCCAGAGTACGGTCGCGACACCGCCGGCGCAGCCGCCCAAGACGCGCCAGCCGAGCAGCTCCCCCGCCGCCGGCGGT
>CABEAA010000179.1_pt1 | contig 32267 bp, 26 predicted proteins | sample 3132281 | NCBI WGS metagenome assembly CABEAA01 (sample SAMEA5534341, study PRJEB31848) | metagenome | biome: tundra; feature: field; material: soil | place: USA | collected 2013-05 | depth 0.45 m
CATTGCCGGGGCATCGCCCACGCCCACGCCAACGGCTTCCATCGGCAGCGTCAGCAACAACGGCCAGCACATGATCGTGATCGTCGAGGTGAAGCCCGATCAGGCGGAAGTGATCCGCTGGGCGCAGCGCGCCGAGAAGGCGGACCCGCAGAGCTACATCGACCTCGCGCTGGCCCTTCGATCGCCCAAGGACAACGCGGCGGCTGACGTGACGACGATCGGCGTGAATTTCTCCGAAATGGTCACTCGTTACGGAGTCCTCCCGCCCGACCCGCGCGGAATAATCCCAACGTTACTCGCCGCCGGGATCAAGTGGTAACTTGCCTCGCCGCGCTGCGGCAGAGGCGTTCACGAGAGGCCGAGCAGATCGGCCCCTCGGGCAACTACCAGGCGAGAACGTCCCCATGACCGACCGAATAAGAGTCCTGATCGTCGACGACATCCCAGAGACACGCGACCACCTATCCAAACTGCTCGGCTTTGAGTCGGACATAGAGGTGGTCGGGGCCGCGGCGTCCGGTGCCGACGCGATCGAACAAGCGGCCAAGCTCCTGCCCGATGTCATCCTGATGGACATCAACATGCCCGACATGGATGGCATCGCCGCCACGGAGCGCCTGTCGGCCGAGGTCCCGAGCGCGGCCGTCGTGATGATGTCGGTCCAGGGCGAAGCCGACTATCTCCGCCGCTCGATGCTGGCCGGCGCCAGGGAGTTCCTGGTGAAGCCCTTCAGCAGCGACGAGCTGACCGCCTCGATCCGCCAGGTCTACATCCGGGAACGTGAGAAGGCCGGGCGGATCGCACTCGCCCCGGTGTCGCGCAGCGGGGAATCGAGCGAGGCCGGGTTGGTCGTCGCGGTTTTCAGCCCCAAAGGTGGCGTCGGCCGAACGACGGTCGCGGTCAACCTCGCAGTCGCGGCCGCCGCGGAGCTCAGCAAGAAGGTCATCGTCGTCGACGCGTCGTTCCAGTTCGGGGACGTGGCGGTGCTCCTCAATTTGAATCCCAAGAACAAGTCGATGGCTGAGCTCGTCCAGGAGCTGGATAGCAGCCACGATGCCGACTCGGTCGACACCTACACGGTGTCCCACTCTTCGGGCATCCACGCCCTACTCGCCCCTTCATCGCCCGAGATGGCGGAATTGATCACGCCCGCCGGAGTGAAGCACGTCCTCGAGATCCTGCGACAGCGTTACGACCTCGTGGTCGTCGATTGCACAGCGTGGTTCAACGATACAACCCTGGGTATCCTGGACCTGGCGGATGTCGTGCTCACAGTCCTCACACTCGAAATCACCAGCATCAAGAACATCCGGCTCTTCCTGGAGGTCGCCGAGCAGCTCGGCTACGAAAACAAGATCCGGCTCGTTCTCAACCGAGCCGACACGGCGCTGGGGATCCGAGTGGCCGACGTCGAGCATTCGATCGGCCGCAAAGTCGACAACACCATCGTCAGCGACGGAAGAGCCGTCGTGTATGCACTCAATCGAGGGGTCCCATTCGTACTAAGCAACCGGGAGGCCCAGGTTTCGCAAGACATATTGCGTCTAGCCACGGCGGTGGCAGGAGGCACAGAATCGCGCGAGGAGGACAGCGGCAAGGTTGTCCAGCAGCGCAAGTCGTTGTTCGCGTGGCGATGAGTGCCCTTAGAGGCCGACAAGGGGTGTAGGCGATGTCCCTTCTGAAGCGAATCGAAAGTGCCCGTCCCGGCGTCGCGCCGGGTCCGGCGGCTCCCAGCGGCCCCGCGGGTGGGCCTCCCAGTGCCGGCGGTATGGCTCCGCCGCCCACCGGCCAGCGCCTCCTGAATCAGGCTCCCGTTCGGGAGTCCCTGCGCGAGGTCAAGTTCCGGATTCAGTCCCGGGTCATCCAGGACCTCGATCCCAAGCTCGATCTGGCCAACCAGGTCGAGGTCAGGCGCCAGATCGAAGAGATCTTCGGCCGGGTGATCGACGAGGAGGGCCTCGCCCTTACTCGCGCCGAGCGCGTCCGCATGCTCGAGCAGATCACAGACGAGATCATCGGCCTGGGACCTCTCGAGCCGCTCCTTCGTGACGATACGATCACCGAGATCATGGTCAACGGCCCGCGCCAGGTCTACATCGAGCGCAGCGGCCGCCTGGAGTTGACCAACGTCGTCTTCCAGAACGACGATCACGTGATGCGCATCATCGATCGGATCATCGCCCCGATCGGCCGCCGCATCGACGAGTCGAGCCCGATGGTGGACGCCCGTCTCACAGACGGATCGCGCGTCAATGCAATCATTCCGCCCCTGTCGCTCATCGGCCCCGTCGTCACCGTCCGAAAGTTCTCGGCCTCGCCCTTCACGGTCGATGACCTGATCAGGTTCGGGACGGCCACACCTGAGATGTTCGACTTCCTGCGGGCCTGCGTCGAGGCGCGGCTCAACATTTTCGTCTCCGGCGGCACCGGCTCCGGCAAGACGACGACGCTCAACGTGCTCTCGTCGTTCATTCCGAATGACGAGCGCATCATCACCGTCGAAGACGCCGCGGAACTCCAGCTCCGACAGGAGCACGTGGTGACGCTCGAGTCACGGCCGCCAAACATCGAAGGCAAGGGCGCCGTCCCGATCCGGGAGCTGGTCCGCAACTGCCTCCGAATGCGCCCCGATCGCATAATCGTGGGCGAGTGCCGAGGCGGCGAAGCCCTGGATATGCTCCAGGCCATGAACACCGGCCACGACGGATCGATGTCGACGGGCCACGCAAACAGCCCACGAGACATGCTCTCGCGACTCGAAACCATGGTTCTGATGGCGGGTGTGGACCTGCCGCTACGGGCAATCCGCGAACAAGTTTGTTCGGCCGTGGATCTGATAGTGCATCAGTCGCGGCTCAAGGACGGCACCCGCAGGATCACGAACATCACCGAGGTCCAGGGCATGGAAGGCGATGTCATCGTGATGCAGGACGTGTTTGTATTCGAGCAGACGGGCATAACCGAAGGCAAGATCCAGGGCCGGCTCCGCCCGACAGGGATCCGCCCCAAGTTCGTCGAGAAGTTCGACGTCATGGGCATCCACTTGCCGCGCGGCCTGTTCGGGTTCGCGTAGAAGCTGGGGCGGAGGCCGTCATGCAAGCAGTCATTCTCGGGTTGGTCCTGGCCATCGGGATCATCCTTGTCTTCGTCGGTCTCGCGTCCTCCAGTCGAGAGTCGGGGGTTAGCGCCCGACTCGAACGTTATGCGGCAGGCAAGCCGGACGCATCCGCAAGCGGGACGGGCGCGTCGTCGGCCGGTCTGAGCGGCGTTCTCTCCCAGAGCGTCGCGCTAGCCCGGTTCAACAAGATCGTCGAGCAGCGCGACTTCGGCATGAACCTGGCCCGGGAGATCGCCAGAGCCGACCTGCGGCTCAAGGTCAGCGAGTACCTGGTCATCTGGCTCTGCGCGATCCTTGGGGTCCCCCTGCTCTTCTTCGTCTTGGGCGTGGCGCTCGAGCCGCTGAAGACGCCGATTGCGCTCCTGGTCGGAGCGGTCATCGGCTTCATGATCCCGCGGTTCTGGCTCGGCCGGCGCCGCTCGTCGAGGCTGAATGCCTTCAACAAGCAGCTGCCCGACACGATCACCCTCATCGCCAACGCTCTTCGGGCCGGCTCTTCGTTCCTACAGGCGATCGAGATGGTCGTCCGCGAGGCGCAGCCCCCGATCACCACCGAATTCAGCCGCGTGGTCCGCGAGGTCAACCTCGGCCTCGCATTCGACGCAGCCCTCGAGAACATGGTGCGCCGCGTCCGTTCCGACGACCTCGAGCTGATGACCACTGCGATCACGATCCAGCATCAGGTCGGTGGCAACCTGGCCGAGATTCTCGACTCCATCGCGTTCACGATCCGCGAACGAGTCCGGATCAAGGGCGAGATCAGGACTCTGACGTCCCAGCAACGCCTGTCGGGTTACGTCGTCGCAGCCCTGCCAATCGGCCTCATTGGTTTCTTGTTTGTATTGACACCTTCGTTCATGCAACCGATGTTCGAGAAGCCGCCCGAGATCGCGGGTCTACCGGCGGGTCTGATCGTCCTCTTCGGCGCCGGGATCATGATGTTCATCGGTTTCATGGCAATCCGACGCATCGTAGACATCGAGGTCTGAGATGACGCTCCCGATCATCCTCGGCGGCGTGCTCGCCCTGGGAATCCTGCTCCTCTTCGTCGGGCTGGCGAGCCAGGGGCCAATCGACCCGGTCCAGGCTCGACTTACCCAGCTGAGTTCGATGCAGGCTCGAAACCTCGAGGAGCTCGAACTCCAGGCCCCCTTCCTGGAACGGACCATGCGTCCGTTCCTGTCCCGCCTCTCTCGCACTGCGAGCCGGGTCACCAGCGCCTCTTCCGCAGACTCGATGGAAAAGAGGCTGGCGCTGGCCGGCAATCCCGGCGACATGCGCATCGCCGACTGGCTCGGCATCAAGGCGCTGATAGCCGGCGCGACCGGAGTGGTCCTGTTTCTTCTGGCAGAGCTCCTGGCCAGCGACAGCGCCCTCGCGGTCATCGTTGCCGTGGTCGGCTTGGGCATCGGCTACCTCCTGCCCGAGTTCTGGCTGGGCCGGAAGATCAAGGCACGCCAGAAGATCATCCTGAAGATGATCCCGGATGCATTGGACTTGCTCACGATCTCGGTGCGAGCCGGTCTCGGCTTCGACGCCGCCCTCGCGAAGGTCGTGGAGAAGCTGCCTGGGCCGCTGAGCGACGAGTTCAGGCGAGCCCTGGCCGAAGTCCGGGTCGGCAAAGCGCGCCGCGATGCACTGCGCGACATGGTCCCGAGAACTAATGTCCAGCCGCTCTCCAACTTCATCGGGGCCATCATCCAGGCCGAAACCCTCGGCGTGTCGATCTCGAAGGTGCTCCAGATTCAGTCCGAGCAGCTCCGCATCGAGCGACGCCAGCGGGCTGAGCAACAGGCCGCACAGGCACCCATCAAGATGATCTTCCCACTGGTCGGGTGCATCTTTCCATCGCTATTCGTCGTCATTCTCGGCCCGGCCATAATCTCCCTCATGAACAACTTCACGACCAAGTGAGCAAGACGGGGCTGGTGGCACGCAACGCCAGCCGCGGGCTCTTGCTGGTCGAGCGTCTCGAAGACGGGTCCTCGTTGTGGGCCAAGTTCATAGGCCTGATGGGCCGGCGGACACTGCCGCAGGGAGATGGTTTGTGGCTGCCCGGGGAGAACGGCATCCACATGATGTTCATGCGCTTTCCCATCGACGCGATCTTCGTGTCGCCGCCACTAGCCGGACTAGAAGGCCCGCGACGAGTTCTCGCGTTGCGGCGCTCGCTGCGGCCGTGGCTGGGTGTCGTGTGGCGCATTGGCGGCGCCAAGGGCGTCCTGGAGCTGCCGGCCGGAACGATCGACGCGTCAGGAACGGCTGTCGGCGACGAGATCGTCATCGAGGCGCGACAGGGGTGAGTCGCCGATGAGTGCGAGGTTAGCGACCGATAAGGCAGGCTCGCTAGGGTGGCCTCATGCCCGCGAGTCGATCGATCCTCGACATGGCGCTACCGGCCTTCTGCGCCGGTTGCGACACCGAAGGGCCGGCGCTGTGCGGTTCCTGCCGCAGGACGCTCGACGTCCGGCTGGCGCTGCCACCCGGCGTTCCGTTGGGGCTGAATGCGGCGATGCCCCTGCCGCTCGCCCAGCTGGAGTGGTGCGCCCCGTTTTCGGGGGTCGTCCGGGCTGCGCTGCACCGTCTCAAGTACGGCGGCGAGCGGCGGCTCTCGGTTCCGCTGGCGGAGGCGATGGCCGCCCGCTGGCGGGCCGCCGGGGCGGGCGGCGAGTTGCTCGTTCCAGTTCCGGTGCACGCCGCTCGGGCTCGCCTGCGCGGCTTCGATCAGGCCGTCCTGCTGGCCAGGAGCGCTTCGCGGCCGCTCGGGATGCCGTGCCTGGTAGCCCTGGAGCGGGCACGGAACACCGCACCGCAGTTCGATCTGGGACGGACCGCCCGCCGCGCCAACGTCCACGGGGCATTCGTGCTGCGCGGACCGACCGACGCGGCGGCCGTTCGAGGCCGATGGATCGTTCTGGTGGACGACATCGTGACGACGGGATCGACGTTGGTCGCTTGTGCCGACGCGCTTTACGAGGCCGGGGCAGTGGCGGTTTCGGCGCTCACGGTGGCTCGAGAACGCTGATCTACGTCAAATCTGGGACGATCAACTTCGGAGTCGGTCCCTACACTTGCCGCATCGCGGCGGCTTAGCTAGAAGCGCGCGACGCGGTCGGAGTCTCGCCGGCCGCCCATGCGCAACGTGTTTTCGGAGGTCGGCCGTGAGGATGATCGTCAAAGGCAAGAACGTCGAGGTCCCCGAGGCTGTGCGGGAGTACGCCGACCGCAAGATGCGAAGGCTCGAGCGCTTCCAGGACGAGCGGTCGGAGGCTGTGGTCGAGCTGTCGAACGAACAGCATCGAACCAGCACCGATTCGCACATCGTGGAGTTGACCCTTGTCGTGGACGGTCAGACGCTCCGAAGCCACGCCACCGGCCCAACCTATCAGGCCGGTCTGGACGCAGTGCTGGATCGCATCGAACGCCAGGTCGTCGACCTCCGGGAGAAGCCGCGGGGGAAGGTTCGACCCGACGCCGCGAGAGCACGCGAGATCGTCGACGGGGTCGAAACCGACGCCGCAGAGCCGGCCCGCGACGAGGAAGAGGCGGGTGAGGAAGCGATTGCCGCCCGCATCGTCAAAACGAAGCGCTTTGCGATCGAGCCTATGTTCGAGGAGGACGCCGTCGAGCGGATGGAGGAGCTGGGTCACCTCTTCTTCATCTTCGTGAATGCCGAGACCGAGAAGCTGTGCGTTCTTTACAAGCGCAAGACCGGCGGCTACGGGCTCATCGAGCCGATGATCGCCGGCCAGTACACGGGCCGAATTGGCCACAAAGCCGGCTGAGGCGAGATTGTCAGGTCCTCGCCGCCCAGAGAGTTGCGCTCGAGTCGAGTTGCCGGGGGGTCGCCGGGCCGGGGCTCATTTGCCGCTGAGCATGGGGCTGCCACGGGTAGCCGAGCGAGCTGCCGAGATCGGGGCCTCCGCCCTCCAGCTGTTCAGCGACAACCCCACCGCCTGGCGCCGGCGTGCCGGTCCTCCGGCTGACTCTTCAGCGTTTCGAGGTCGCCTGACGGAGCTGAATATCGATCCGATCGCGATTCATGCCGCTTACCTGGTGAACCTAGCGGGTCCCGACGACGAGCTCTTCGCCCGATCCGTCGAGGTAATGCGGAGCGAGCTGGCCGTCGCTCCCGAGTTCGGGGCGCGCTATGTCAACGTCCATGCGGGCTCGCACCGAGGCTCGGGCACGCAAGCCGGGATCGCTCGGCTCGTGGATGGCCTCGAGCGCAGCCTCGCAGGCAGCCCATCGGGCAGCGGCGCTCCGACGATCCTTTTGGAGAACTCCTCGGGCGGGGGCAACAACATGGCTTCCACGATCGAAGAGCTGGCCACAGTGCTCGATGCGGCTGAAGCGCGAGGCCTCGACGGCCGGATCGGCGTATGCCTCGACACCGCCCACCTGTGGGGCGCCGGCTATGACATTTCGACGCCGGCCGGGATCGACTCCTTGCTTCTCGAGGTCGAGGAGCGCATCGGCCTCGCGCGCCTGCTGTTGATTCACTTCAACGATTCACACTCGCCACTCGGATCCCGCCACGACCGGCACGCCCACCTCGGAGACGGGCGGATCGGGACGGCGGGAATGGCTCATCTGCTTTGCCATCCGGCGCTGGACCACGTCACGTTCATGCTGGAAACACCGGACATGGAGGGCGGCTTCGACCAGGTCAACATGGCCAGGATCGGCGACCTGGCGGCCGGTCGACCGCTGACGCCGGGGCCGGAGAACGATGCCGGCTCGAAGACTCCCCGACCGCCGGCGAAGGGACCGCTGAAGGCGGCTCAACCAAACCTTTCGGCGGCAAGAGAATCGATCGACCGTCAGCCTTTCGGGCGGCCGTGAACTCGATGGTCCGGCCGCTCAACCGGCTCGCCGAGTGGCTCGCCGAGCGGCTCGGAGTCGGGCTGCGCGAGTTGGGCTGCCTTGCCGCGATCGTGCTCGGCGGAGCGGCGCTAAGACTCGTGGATCTGCCTGCTCGAGGGGGCTGGGACTCCGACCAGGCGCTCGACATGATGGCCCTGCGCACGGCGGTCACCACGGCCCAGCTGCCGACGCTCGGTCCGCAGGCGAGCTGGGTCGGCGGCGTCTTCCACCACGGCGCGCTCTTCTACGACCTGTTCGTGCCGGCTTACTGGCTCGGCAACGGCGACCCGACGGCGGTCGTCCTCGAGACGGCCCTGGCCGGGTTGATCGTGGTGCCGATCGTGTGGTGGATCGCCAGATCGATCGGCGGCACCGCGGCGGGGCTCACGGCCGCACTGTTGGCGGCGGTCTCGGCCAGCCTGATCGGATACTCGACCTTCATCTGGAACCCCACTCCCGTCGAGCCCGGGGCCGCGCTCGCCTTCCTCGGCGCCTGGCAGGCCTGGCGGACCTCTCGGCCCTGGTGGTGGCTCGTGGCGGCGGCCGGTTCCGCCGTGGCGATGCAATCGCATGTGACCGCGGCAATCATCGTTCTGCCCATGGCGGCCGCGTTCTTCCTGACTCTGCGGCGAGGCCCCGCAGCCTACCGGCGTCGGATCGCGGCCTGGGGGCTGGCGGGGATAGCGTTGGTAGTGGTCACGTACCTGCCGCTGATCGCCTACGAGCTGAGCCACGGTTTCGTCGAAACGCGCGGGATCCTGAGCTACTTCACCGGGGCGAGCACCACGCCGGCACACGACCCGCTGACCCGCGTCATCTTCGCCACGATCCGGATCCTGGCGTGGCCGCTGACTCGCTGGCCACTCGTCGATCTCGTGCCGGCTCTCTTGCCGGCTCTGACCGTGGCTACGGCCCTCGGCTTCGGCCTTGTGTGGCGGGTGCTCAAGACGGGCGGCCGGGCGCGTGCAGTCGGCGCGTCGCGCCTCGCCCGACCGGATGCCGGAGGCGCTGCGGACCCAGAGCTTGGGGACGTGGCGGGCCCCGACGCCGCGATGGAGGCCGACGGCACGCGCTTCGTCGGGGGCTCGCTGCTGCTCCTGATTCTGGCCCTGGGCCTCGGCGTCCAGTCCGTCTCCGAGGTCCAGGAGCTCCCAACCGAGCAATACCACATCGTTGCCGATCCGCTCGTGCTTGTCGCGGCTGGGCTGATGATCGGGGGGCTGTGGCGAGCGGCACCGCGTCGCTGGCCGTCCTGGAGCTCGCGGGCGCTCGCGACGTTCGGGCTGGCGGCGCTCGTCGCGTGGAACGCCGGACACTGGCCTCCCCTCAGCGCCCCTGACGGCGGCTGGCCTGCCGCTCAAGACGCCGCGACGAGGTTGGAACGCGATGCGGCCGGAACGTCTCTGGCCATGGTGCCGCTCTTCGAAGCCAAGGGAACGAGCGCTTATGCGTATCCGCTCGAGCGCGACGGCCTGACGCTCGTTCAGCCGGACCTGGCCACGACGGTCGTTCTGCTATGCGACTCGTTCTGGCTCAAAGGATGCGGAGGATCCCAGGAAGACGGCTGGGTCCTCGAGAATGCGGCCGGACAGGGGCTGCACATGGTAGATCGGTTTCCGGCAGCCCCGGATCGCCTGCTGACGGTCTACAAACGCGGGCCCTGACATCCACCAGGGATTTCGAGACGGGCCGGCGGTAGAGCCCGACGATCAGCTCGCTTCGCGCCCGGATCGTGCTCGGGGCGGCAATGGGTGCGCCAGCGGATGAATGCTCCGGCCGGCTACGGCCGACAAGATCGGCGCCTCACGCCGATCGTCGAGTATCCGACGAGGTTCCATGGTGCGTTCGTCGGTTCGCGGCCCGGCGTAAGTGCGTCCGAAGCGGCGCATACGAACCGCGAGGTAGTACTCCATCACCTGGCGAACCTGCGGCTCCGACAGGAACTCGTCGCCGCGCAACGCGTATTCGACTCGAGCAGTGGGGTTCGCGGCTCCGGATGCGACAGCGCCCAGATACTGCGGCGCTTCGGAATCGTCGCGGATCTCCCTCAGGCCACGAGCGAGCTTGGTCGCGGTGCCCAGCGAGGGCATCCGATCGCCGCGTATCAACCGCGAGATCGTGGAGTGATCCACCCCAGATTGCTGCGCAAGTTGTCGCTGCGACATCTTCTTGGCTTTGAGTTGGGCTCGTAGCCACTCGTTGAAGGCTCGTCCGCTCTGCCCGGCCATGCGCGGTAGCTCCTGAGTACAAGGCACTCTGCCCGGATACTGGAACTATCGGTTGGGGGAGCCGACGCGTGAATGACCTTTTCGTACCGAGGCGGCGCAACTGTCAGCGGTGATCGGCAAGGTGGCTGCAAGGTCGATCGAGACCGTTGGGTCCGGGCATGGTTCGGCGCGGAGGTGTCGGCGAGATTCCGGTCCTCAGGCAGGGGCGCTTGCGGAGTCCGTCGCAACGGAAGCTGCAGGCTTCGCCGGCCTCAGGTCCTCGACTTCCATACCGCCGCCGCGAGGTTTGGACGACAGCATGTAGGCGATGCCACCCAGGATCACGATCGAGAACACGCTGATAGCCCGGTCCACCAGGACGATGGCCGCGGCATGCGGCGTCGACAGGCCGAAGGCCCCGGTCAAGACGCCGATCATGCCTCCCTCGACGACCCCGATCCCGCCGGGGGTGAGCGGCAGCGCCGTCAGCAGAGAGCCGATGAGGGCGACGAACAGCGCGCCGGAGAAACCCAGGTCGACCCCCGTGAAGGCGAGAGCCCGAACCACCAGGTACAGGCGCAGCGCTTCCGTCAACCAGATCACTCCCGTCATCAGGCCCAGCAGGGGCATGCCGCGGGCGCCCACGGAGCCGAAGACGCCTTCCTCGAAGCGGTCATAGAACTCGGCGACGCGATGTGGCAACGGCAGCAGGCCGATGACTTTGCGACCGAAACTGCGCATCACCATGAGCGCGACGATGAGCAGAACCACGACGACTACGCCCACGGTGAGTGACACCTGCGCCGCGGCCGGCAGATTGTTCAGGTGGTCCCGGAAATGCCAATACCCGGCCAGCACGCCGAGCGCGGCGACGGCGATCAGGTCCAGGATCCGTTCCATGAAGACCGTTCCGAGCGTTCGCGTTGCCGAGACCGGGCTATTCAGCTTGAGCAGATAGGCTCGGTAGAGATCGCCGAGCTTGGCCGGAACGATGCAGTTGACGAGCCAGGAGAGGAACAGGATCTCCGTGCCGTCCTTGACCTTGACCTTGTAGCCGGCACCTCTGAGGAGCCTGGTCCAGCGCCAGCCTCGCAGCGGGAACCCGAGATAGTAGATCCCGAAGGCGAGCAGGATCAGCCATGGATTGGCACGAGCGATATCGCCGGGCACGTCCTTCAGCTGGTCCCGGTTGAGAGCGACCGCGATCGCGATGATGGCCAGCGGCACGGCGATCGAGAGGATCGTCCGGGGCTGCCGCAGGCGTCCGATCAGGGACATCTGTTCGGCGGGCGGGACCTCCACGGGCGTCTCGGGATTGATCAGCGCCTCCGCCTCTTGCCCGAGCGGGTCTCCGATCGGGTGGTGATGATGCTCGGCCTGGTCACTCACCAGATGCTCCCATGCTTTCCGTCGGCCGGCGTCGCCCGTTCCCCATCAGCGACTGGATGATCTTGGCGAGTGGGGTCCATGCTCGAACGTAGTAGCTCGCGCGGCCGGGTCTCATGTCCACGCTGGCGAGTGCCGCGAGAAGCCCCTCGGGCGTACTCGGGTCCCCGGCCAGCACGTTGTAGGCAACTCCCACTTCGAGAACCGTGTGGGAATCGGAGGCGGCAACCCCGGGAAGGTTGTGCCCGAGGGCGAACAATGCGGCCTTTTCGTTGGCCGAGCCGCCCAGGACGCGGGCGTTGTACGCCTCGACCCAATCGATCTTGTCGGCGATGGACTCGAGGTCGGTGCCGTGGCGACCGAAGCCGCGCCGGGCGTCGAACGGATGAGGGATCCCGACGAGGCCACCCTGCTCCCGTATGGCCGCGATCGTTTCGAGGGCGGACAGCCCGGGCTGAACGACGTCGCGGAGGAAGAGAGCGATCATGTCGCCGTCGACCGACTTGATTTCCTCTCCGACGATCACGAATAGCCCATCTGGGGCCGCATCGCGGGCCGCCAGCGCCGCATCGATCCGGTCGTGGTCGGTGATCGCAAGGTGGGTCAGACCGCGGGACGCGGCCGCCCGAACCACCGCATCAGGATTGGCCAGCGAATCGAAGCTCGCCCGCGTGTGGCAGTGCAAGTCGACGAACGCACGCCGGGCGCCGGCGCCGGCTGGGTCCAGGGCCACGAATCAGCCCTGCTGACCGAGAAACGGCCTGAAGAACTCGAAATGCTCGAGCGCGATCCCCGTTCCCAGGGCGACGCACTGCAACGAATTGTCGGCCACGTGGCAGGGGACGCCCGTCACCTGGGTGAGCAACTTGTCGACGTTGCGCAGCAGCGAGCCGCCCCCGGACATGACCATGCCCTTGTCGATGATGTCGCTGGAGAGCTCGGGCGGGGTCTGTTCGAGAACCAGCCGCACCGCCCCGATGATCTGCTGGAGCGGAGGCTCCATCGCCTCCATGATTTCCGAGCTGTTCAGGGGAATGGTGCGCGGCAGGCCGGCGATGAGGTCGCGGCCTCGAACTTCCATCGTGAGCTCCCGCTCGAGCGGCAAGGCCGTCCCGATCTGGATCTTCACGTCCTCGGCCGTTCGGTCGCCGATCATGAGGTTGTACTTGCGCCGGACGTAGTTGGTGATGGCCTCGTCGATTTTGTTGCCGCCGACTCGGAGGCTCGTGGACACGACGATCGCGCCGAGCGAGATGACCGCGATCTCGCTCGTTCCGCCCCCGATGTCGATGACCATCACGCCGGACGCGCCGCTGATCGGTACGTTTGCCCCGATGGCCGCGGCGAGCGGCTCCTCGATCAGGTATGCCTCGCGCGCTCCGGCCTTGAGGGCGGCGTCTCGGACGGCCCGCTTCTCCACGCTCGTGACGCCGGCCGGAACGCTGATCATCACTTCGGGCTTGCCCCATCCGATCCTTCGCGAGGCCTGGACGCGCGAGATGAAATGCTCCAGCAGGGCTTCGGTGATCAGGTAGTCGGCGATCACGCCGTCGCGCATCGGCCGGATGGCCTGGATATTGCCCGGAGTGCGGCCGATCATGTCGCGCGCCGCCGACCCGACCGCCACGATGTGGTTCTGGTCGTCCACGGCAACGACCGAGGGCTCCTGCATCACGATGCCCTTGCCCTTGACGTAGACGATGACGTTGGCGGTGCCGAGGTCGATCCCGATCTTCATGCCGGTGCGCTAAGTCCCTTCCGCAAGCCTCTCGATCCTGGCCCCAAGCTCCAGGAATTTCCGGTCGATCTTCTCATAGCCGCGGTGTACGTGGTGAGCGCCGCGAATCGTCGTCGTTCCGTTGGCGGCCAGAGCAGCAAGTATGAGGGACGCGCCGGCCCGCAGATCCCCGATCTCGACCTCCGCTCCGTGGAGCGGGGAGGGTCCTTCGATCGTGGCGTGATGGCTGTCGCTGATTTCGACTCGAGCGCCCATCCGACGCAGCTCCCCGAGCCACTCGAGGCGATCCTCGAAAACCGTCTCGTGCACGTGGCTTATGCCTTCGGTCTGGCTGAGCAGGACGCAGATCGGCGGCTGCAGGTCCGTCGCCAGGCCGGGATATGGGTCGGTCTCGATGTCGCAGCCGCGGAGCGGCCGCAGGTCGGCCTCGGTGGCATCCACCTCGATCGTGTCCCGGCCGCAGTGGACCGAAACGCCCACGTCGGCCATCACACCGAGGAAGGCCCCGAGATGGTCGCAGGGAGCGTCCTGGAGCGTCACGCGGCCGTGGGTCACGCCGGCCGCCACGATGAAGGTGCCCGCCTCGATGCGGTCGGGGACGACTCTGTGATCGGCACCGCGCAGCCGGCGACGGCCCTCGATCTCGATGCGGGTCGGGGATGTGCGCTCGACCTCGGCGCCCATCTGCTGCAGGAACTCGATCAGGTCGTCGACCTCGGGCTCCTGCGCCGCCGGTTCGATGACCGTATGGCCGTCGGCGAGGACGGCGGCGAGCATCGCGTTCTCGGTGCCCATGACCGTGATCTGCGGGAAGACGACGTGGCCGCCGCGAAGCCGCCCCGGAGCCTTGGCGAAGTAGTAGCCGTTGCGATAGTCGATCTCGGCGCCAAGCGCTCGCATGGCGTCGACGTGCAGGTTGACCGGTCGCCGGCCGATCCGGTCTCCGCCCGGGTTGCTGATGATCACGCGGCCGAAACGGGCGAGTAGCGGCCCGAGCAGGATGAACGACGCGCGCATCTTCGCCGCCGCCTCCAGCGGAACGAAGAGCCACTCCGCGTCGCCGCAGGCCAGTTCGTAGGTGTTGGGGGCGGGATGGTCCACGGTGACGCCGATGTCGCGCAGGACCTCGGCGAGAACGCGTACATCCTCGATCTCGGGAACGTTGGTGAAGCGGCATCGCTCGCCCGTGAGCGTGGCGGCAGCCATGAGCTTGAGCGCGGCGTTCTTCGCGCCGCTGATCCGAACCGTGCCCTCGAGGCGGCGACCGCCTTCGATGCGGAAGACTTCCCGGTCGACCTGGTCGGGTTCGAACTCCCAGTGGAACGGTCGGGCGTCCGCCATGGGCTACTCGTCGCCCGGCGTCTGCTCGCGACCGGCCGAAGAGGTGTGACGGCGCGGCGCCTCGCTGGGTCGGCGCTCCGCAATCCTGATTCGGATGAGCGCACGCTGCAGCGCAGCTCGGGCAAGCGAGAGGTCGATCTCCTCGGCCAGGCCGCCCTGGAGCATCTTCTCGGCCTCGCGCCGCGCACGCTCGGCCCGCTCGAGGTCGATCTCGGAGCCCATGTCGGCGGTTTCGGCGAGAACCACGACCCGATCGGGTCGAACCTGCAGGAAGCCCCCGAAGATGGCGAACTCCTGCTCCTGCCCGCCCTGCTTGAGCCGCAGCACCCCCTGCCCGAGCAACGAGATCAGCGGCGCATGGTGGGGCAATATGCCCAGCTCACCCTCGCTCCCCGGCACGATCACTTCGTCCACGTCCCCCTCGAACGCCTTCTTCTCCGGCGTAACGATCTGAAGATGAAGGGGCATCTACTCCATCCCTTCTTCTGACATGGCCGAGTGGCCGCCTCGGCGTGCCCGCCCCGTGGAGCCGCCCAGTGCCCGCCGCGCCGAAAGGCGCCGGCGTCCGGAGAGAGGCGGCTCTGCAGCGAAGCAAAGGTCCGCCGAAAGCAGGACGCCGGCGACTGCCGGCGCGTTGCCACTCACTTCGCGAGCTTCTCAGCGTTTGCGCGCACGTCGTCCAGGGTACCCGCCAGGAAGAACGCTTGCTCCGGCAGGTCGTCGACCTTGCCCTCCAGGATGGCCTTGAAGGAAGCCACCGTGTCGCGGATCGGGACATAGGCTCCGGGCCGGCCGGTGAAGACCTCGGCCACGTGGAACGGCTGGGAGTTGAAGATCTGCAGCCGGCGAGCTCGGGCAACCGTGGCCTTGTCCTCTTCGGACAGCTCGTCGATGCCCAGGATCGAGATGATGTCCTGCAGATCGCGGTAGCGCTGGAGGACGCGCTGAACCTCGCGGGCCGTGTCGTAGTGCTCCTGGCCGACGATGTTGGGATCGAGCACGCGCGACGTGGAGGTGAGCGGGTCGACGGCCGGGTAGATGCCCAGCTCGGCGATGGCCCGCTCGAGTCGAATCGTCGAGTCGAGGTGGCCGAACGTCGTGGCCGGGGCCGGGTCGGTGTAGTCGTCCGCCGGCACGTAGACGGCCTGCAGCGACGTGATCGAGCCCTTCTTGGTCGAGGTGATGCGCTCCTGCAGGGCGGCCATCTCGGTCGCCAGGTTGGGCTGGTAGCCCACGGCCGATGGCATTCGGCCGAGCAGGGCCGAGACTTCGGAGCCGGCCTGCGTGAAACGGAAGATGTTGTCGATGAACAGGAGGACGTCGCGGCCTTCCTGGTCGCGGAAATATTCGGCCATGGTCAGGGCGGTAAGCCCGACGCGCTGGCGAGCGCCCGGCGGTTCGTTCATCTGGCCGAAGACGAAGGCAGTCTTGGCGATGACGCCCGATTCGGTCATTTCGCGGATCAGGTCGTTGCCCTCGCGGGACCGCTCCCCTACGCCGGCGAAGACCGAGTAGCCGGCATGCTCGGAGGCGACGTTGCGGATCAGCTCCTGGATGATGACCGTCTTGCCAACGCCGGCGCCGCCGAAAACGCCGATCTTGCCGCCCTTCGCGAACGGGCAGACGAGGTCGATGACTTTGATGCCGGTCTCGAAGATCTCGGTCTCGGTGGTCTGCTGGTCGAAAGCCGGCGCCGGGCGGTGAATCGGCAAGCGCTCGCTGACGGCCACGGGGCCCTTCTCATCGATGGGCTCGCCGAGCACGTTGAAGACGCGTCCGAGGGTGACCTGGCCGACCGGGACGGTGATCGGCCCGCCCGTGTCCACCGCCGCGACCCCTCGAGCCAGGCCGTCGGTGGTGGTCATCGCGACGCTGCGGACCCAGTTGTTGCCGAGGTGCTGCTGGACCTCGGAGACGATCTTGGCCCCGTCGCCGCGAACGATCTCGACCGCGTTGTAGATCGCCGGCAGTCTGCCCGCGGGGAACTCGATGTCGACGACAGGGCCCGTGATCTGGATCACGCGGCCGGTGGCGGTAGAGGCGGCTGTCGCCATCTTGTTTTCGTGCCTCCTGGGGTCGATTCCCGAGCGCCCTAGCGCGCCTGCGCGCCGGACGCGATCTCGATCAGTTCTCGGGTGATGTTGGCCTGGCGGGCCTTGTTGTAGCTCAGGGTGAGGTCCTCGATCAACTCGTCGGCATTCTCTGTGGCGTTCTTCATCGCGACCATCTGGCTCGAGAAGAAGCTCGCGCTGCTCTCGAGGGCCGTCTGGAAGAGCCGCGTGCCCAGGTATCGGGGCAGCAGCTCGCTCAGGACCTCGGCCGGAGCCGGTTCGAAGATGAACTGCGAGCCGGAGATGCCGCGCGTGTCGGTGCTGGGCACGATGGGCAGCAGCTGGACCTTGTCGGGCCGTTGCACGAGCGTCGAGACGAAACGGGTGTAGACGATGTCGACCTGGTTGTACGTCCCAGCCTCGTATTCGTCGGAAATCAGCCGGGCGAGCGGCAGGACGTCCTCGAAGGTCGGCCGGTCGCCGAACCCCGGGAAGTGCGCCACGATGGGGACGCCCGATCGACGCATGGCGTCGCGGCCCTTTCGGCCCACGCTGACCAGCTCGAGATCGCCGGGGTGGTCCACGATCTCGCGGGCTGCGAAACGGACGGCGTTGGTGTTCAGGGGGCCGGCCAGCCCGCGATCGCTCGTGATCAGAACGATCAGACGCTTGCCTTCTTCGTGACGTCCAAGGAGCGGATGCTCCTCGTCGCTGAGGACCAGGGCCACGTCGGCGAGGATCTCGTCGAGGAGATCCGAGTACGGCCGCGCCGAGAGTGTGGCTTGCTGGGCGTGGCGAAGTTTCGACGCAGCCACGAATTGCATCGCCCGGGTGATCTTGCTGATGTTCTTCGACGCGTTGATGCGCCTTCGGATGTCTCGCTGGCTCGGCACGGGGAGTCGGTCGCCTTGCTACTTGCTACGAAAGGAACGTCTTGCGGAATTCTTTGGCTGCCCCTTCGAGGGCTGCGGCGGAGGCGTCGTCGAGCGCCTTGGACTCGGCGATCTTCCGCATCACTTCCGGCTGCTCGGTCTCGAGGAAGCGATTGAACTGCAACTCGAATTCTTTGACGCGGGCCGTCGGAACGTCGTCGAGCAGTCCCTTGGTCGCGACGAAGAGGATCGCCACCTGGCGCTCGAGCGGGACCGGCTGGTACTGCGGCTGCTTGATCACTTCCGAGAGCTTCTCGCCGCGGGTGAGCTGGTCGCGAGTCGCTTTGTCCAGGTCGGAGGCGAACTGCGCGAAGGCGGCGAGAGAGCGGTATTGCGCCAACTCCAGCTTGAGCGGCGCCGCCACTTTCTTCATCGCCTTGGTCTGGGCGGCCGACCCGACGCGGGAGACCGAGATGCCGATGTTCAGCGCGGGCCGCTGGCCGGCGTTGAAGAGGTCGGTCTCGAGGAAGATCTGCCCGTCCGTGATCGAGATCACGTTGGTCGGAATGTAGGCCGAGATGTCGCCCGCCTGCGTCTCGATGATCGGCAGCGCGGTGAGCGAGCCGCCGCCGTTCTCGGTGCTCATTCGGGCGGCGCGCTCCAGCAGACGGCTGTGGACGTAGAACACGTCGCCGGGATAGGCCTCGCGGCCGGGCGGTCGGCGCAGCAGGAGCGACATCTCCCGGTACGCCCAGGCGTGCTTGGAGAGATCGTCGTATACGCACAGCGCGTCCTTGACGAGCGCGCCGCCGATCTCGACGCCGTTCTCCATGATTTCCTCGCCCATGGCGCAGCCCGCGTACGGAGCGAGGAACTGGAGCGCGGCCGACTCCTCGGCACCTGCCACCACCACGATCGTGTGCTCCATGGCGCCGTGCTGCTCGAGCACGGCCACCACCTTGGCGACGGTCGATAGCTTCTGGCCTATGGCCACGTAGATGCAGACGAGGCCCTTGCCCTTCTGGTTGATGATCGTGTCGACCGCGAGGGCGCTCTTGCCGGTCTGGCGGTCGCCGATGATCAGCTCGCGCTGGCCGCGACCGATGGGGATCAGGGCATCGATGGCCTTGACGCCTGTCTGTACCGGCGAATCGACGCCCTGGCGGGTGATGACACCGGGGGCGATGCGCTCCACCGGACGGGTGCCGGCGGCGGCGATCGGGCCCTTGTCGTCGAGCGGCCGGCCGAGCGGGTCCACCACGCGGCCAAGCAGGCCCGCGCCGACGGGGACTGCCGCGACGCGTCCCGTCGTCTTGACGGTGTCGCCTTCCTTGATGTGGGTCGGGTCGCCGAGGATCACGGCGCCGACTGTCTCCTCGAGCAGGTTGAGGGCCATGCCCATCACGCCGCCGGGGAACTCGAGCAGCTCAGAGGAAAGGGCGCCGGAGAGGCCGTATATCTGGGCGATCCCGTCGCCGACCTCGACCACCGTGCCGACGCTGCGCGATTCGGCGCCCTCGTCGAAGTGCTCGATCGTGTTCTTGATGATGCTGACGATTTCGTCTGAGCGAATGGCCATGCCTTCTCCGTTCGGCCCGAAAGCCCGGCGCGCCTTGGCGGCGCCCCGCGTTTAGCTAGTTCCCTGGACCAGCCGCGCGCGGAGCCGCTCGAGGCGGCCGCTAACGCTGGCGTCGATTTGGAGATCTCCGATTCTGACCCGAAGCCCACCCAGGAGCGATGGGTCTGTTGCTGTCGCGAGCTCTACGTGCGCTCCCGCAAGCTGCTCGACCCGCTTCTTCACGGCCGCGAGCTCTTGCTCGGAGAGAGGCGCGGGCGTCGTGACGGTGGCGGCTACGATGCCGCGGGACTTCCGCACCAGGGCATCGTACTCGGCGCTCACGTCGGGCAGGACCGCGAAGCGGCTTCGCTCCGCGAGGAGCAGGGCGAGGTTCAGGGCGAGAGGCGATACCCGGCTCGCCAGGAGCCGCCGCACCACCTTCCGGCGCTCGGCCACCGCAACGGCCGGGCTGTCGGCGACCCTGGCGACCCGCTCGTCGCGAGCCAGTTCGGCCGCAAACTTCAGATCGCGCTGCCAGGCGTCGACGGCGTTGTCACGCGTGGCCAGCTCGAAAGCCGCCTCCGCGTAGCGCCGACCCGCGCCCAGGCGTGGCATCAGTTCTGCCGCCCCTGCGGCGGCACGGACCGGTCGCGGATGAATTCCTCGACGAGACGGCGCTGACGAGCGTCGGTCATCGATTCGCCTACGACCTTGCCCGCGGCATCGAGAGCCAGATCCGCGACCTGGGATCGCAAGTCCGCAAGTACACGGTCGTGCTCGGCGGCGATGTCGGCCGTGGCTTTGACGTGGAGCCTTTCCAGCTCCGCCCGGGTCGCGGCAATGTCGGCTTCGCGCAGGTCGTCGGCCGCTTTCTGGGCCCGGGCGATGAGTTCGGCGACGTCGCGTCGTGCCTGAACGAGCATCTGGTCGCGCTCGGCGGCCGAGGCCGCCAGATCGCGGCGGGCCTGCTCGGCGTCCGCCAGGCCCTGGTCGATTCGAGCCTTGCGCTGGGCCAGGATCGACTCGAGGCGGTCGAAGACGAACCTCCACATGAGGTTCAGGAAGATGATGAAGCTGCCGCTGACAACGATTATCCAGAAGAAGTTGATCGACAGGCCCGGCGCTTCTGGCGCTGGTGCCGCCGCCGCGAACGCCGCTAGGGGGTTCACTCGAATGGCTCCGTCAGGTCCGCCTACGCGCCCTTGATGAAGATCGCCAGCATGCCGACGACGATCGCCAGAACGCCGAGGCCCTCGGCGAAGCCGGCGAGGATGATCGCCAGGCCGCGGATCTGACCTGCAGCGTCGGGGTTGCGCCCGATGGCGTTGCTCGACATACCGGCCAGGATGCCGATGCCGATGCCGGGACCGATGACACCCATGGCCGCGAGTCCGGCTCCGATGTGCTCCATTGAGAGGACCTCCTGTGCCTCCGACCCACGGCCGGAGTTTGCGTTTGTTGGCGGTCAGGCCGCCATGGGCTGCGATTGGTCTGTCTGGGGTTGAGCGAGAGTGCCCGCATCCACCGGGTGGCCTGGCGCATGGTCCTCGGCTTCATGACCCTCGATGGCAATGAGGATGAACATCAGCGTCAGGACCGAGAAGATGAGAGCCTGAATGACATTGAGTAAGGCCTCGAGGCCGACCAGGGCTACGGGCAGGACCGCCAGAGTAAGGGCGGAGATGACGGCCAGCGCAACTTCGCCGCCGTAGATGTTGCCGAAGAGTCGCATCGCCAAAGTCACCGGCTTCACGAACTCGAGGAACAACTCGATTATCCCCACGTACATGGCCAGAATGCCGGCCCCGATGCCGTGGCGGAATTCGCCGAGCGGGAAGAACTTGGAGAGGTAGCCGCGCACGCCGAGTCGGTGGAATCCCTCGCCCTGGAACAGCACGAACGAAGTCAGAGCGAGGCCGATGGTGACGTTCACGTCGCTCGTCGGCGCCCGAAGCTGCGGCAGCTTGCCGACCGGCGGTACCAGGCCGCTCCAATTCGAGAACAGGATGAAGATGAAGAAAGCGGCGAAGATCGGGTAATAGCGACGCGCCCCCTCACCACCCATTCCCACGGCGAAGTCTCTGCCGAACTCGTATGCCCACTCGACCACGTTCTGGAGGCGACGCGGGACGGCCTTCATGCCGCGAGTCGCTACGAGGGCAAGCAGCAGGATCAAGGCCATCACGATCCACATGGTCAGGATGGTCGAGCTGATGCTGGGGTGGAAGTAGATCATCGGAAGCGGCGACGGCGCGGTCTGCGGAGAGAAGTCGAAGACGACCTCCGGAGGGGGCAACTCGATCGCGCTCTGAACGTAGCAGGAGGGGAAGTCGCACGCCTGGCCGGCCGTGCCGCCCTTTGGAAACGGCGGCGTCACGATCACGGCGAGGATGTCGAGGGCGATGACGGCTGGAATCAGGATGCGGAACGGAATGCCGCGGGCGCGCTTCTTCGCCGGCACCGCCAGCGGCGCCGACACGGGCTCTTCCTCGGTCGTCACGGGCTCGCCGCCCGGATCGAGCGTCACGCTTGCTCCACTAACCCGCGGCCCGCCCATAGGCGTCGCGTCATCGCTTGTCTTCTTCGTCCAGCCTGGCCAGGTACCGCGAGATCAGCCGCCAGCACGCAATCGCGCCGCTCGTGATTCCGATCGCGAACCCGACGAGGACGAAGATCGGGATCGTCCCCAGGCGCTGGTCCAACCAGTACCCGGCGAGAGTTCCCACCAGTACCGTAACGAGCAGGACAAAACCGATCTCGGAGAACAGGGCGACGAAGGCAGATGTCTTTCCGAGGTCGTTCATGGTCCTCCCTGGCGGGCCGGCTGAGTTTACCAGCCGTCTTCCGGGATCGGGGAACCCCCAAGTGGCCCACTACGAATGACATGGGACCCAATCGAGGCCTCGCCTCCGGCCCTCTTTCGGCACCCGTTCGGCCCTCGGTAGACCCGAGTTGGCCGAATTAGCGGTCGGGAGCCGCGACGACTTCCGCGGCCGGCTCGATCGTCTTGGTCGCCTCCGGTTCGACCGGCCGATCGGCGGACTGCTCCACGTCCGATTCCGAAGGGCTGGACACCTTCCCCGCGCCGGTGTCGCTGAGGCGCTCGAGGAGGAGCAGTGCGAGGCCGAAAACCATGACCAGGCCCATGAAGGCGTACGTCTGACCGGTACCCGACAAGCCCAGCGAAAGCAAGGCCAGCAGCACGCACACGCCATAGATGACCAACACGGAAGCGCGGTGCGACAGGCCGAGGTCCAGCAGGCGATGGTGGATGTGGCCGCGATCGGGGGCGAACGGCGACCGGCGCGCCGCCAGGCGACGGACGATGATCCAGAAGGCGTCGATGATCGGCACGCCGAGGACCAGCAGCGCGACGGCAACCTTGGCGGCCCCCAGGATCGAGAGCACCGCCAGCGAGTAGCCCACGAGCATGATTCCGCTCGTACCGGCGAAGATCGAGGCCGGGTGGAAGTTCCAGCGCAGGAACCCCGCCAGAGCGCCGGCAAGGACGAAGCAGAACAGGGCTACGTACGGCTCGGGTTCGTTCGTTCCGACGCCCAGGCTGATGACGCCCAACGTGAGCGCCGCGATCAGCGCGATGCCGGACGAAAGACCATCCAGGCCGTCGATGAAGTTGATGCTGTTGACCATGCCGACGATCCACACGAGCGTGACCGCGGCGGCAATGGCGCCGGCCAGAGGAAGCGTCCCGTCGGCCACGAAGGGCACGTTGCGAGTGGTGACGAGAATGCCGAGGGCCACTGCCACGCCTGCCAGCGCGAACTGCCCCACGAACTGCCACCGCGCCCGAAGCTGAAACCTGTCGTCGAGGAAGCCGATCGCCACGGCCAGCACCGCTCCGCCCAGGAGCGCCACGACCTGGCGAGCGCCGACGACGGCCGGCTCGTCAGCGAAGTGCAGACCCGCGACGGAGTTCAGGCCGAGCATGACCAGCGAGACTGAGACGAAACCGAAGCCGATTGCGACGCCGCCGCCTCTCGCCACGATGCGGGTGTTGACGCGTCGGGCCTCCGGTCGATCCACGACCCTGCTTCGGAGCGCATAGCGGCGCACGAACGGCGTCGCCAGGAGGGTCACGAGGGCTGCGAGCGCGAACCCCAGGATCAGTCCCGGGAGCGCCTGGACGGCGTCGTCAGACAGATTCATCGGCCGATTTCAGGCGCAAGCTCGCCGTCCTGGCTCGTCGTCCGAGCCCGGTTCCCTCCGCGATCGCGCCGTGACAGATTGCCCGTCCTCAGTCCTCCCGGAGACCGGGCACCGGGAAGCGCGAGCACAGCTCGTGCACCTGGGCGGCCAGCTTGGCCTGCTCGGACGGGTCGTCGCGGGTCACGATGGCGGACACGATCGTCTCGCCGATCAGGCGCATCTCGGGCCCACGGAAACCGCGACTGGTGGTAGCCGGCGTCCCGACGCGGATGCCCGAGGCGATGTTGGGCGGGTTTTTGTCGAACGGAATGGCGTTCTTGTTGACGGTGATGCCGATCTCATCGAGGAGGTGCTCGGCCTCTTTGCCCGTCACGCCGAGGGGCGTGACGTCCACGAGCATCAGGTGGTTGTCGGTGCCGCCGGAGACGACACGGGCGCCCTTTTCGGTCAGGGTCTTCGCCAGGAGCTGCGCGTTGGCGATCGTCTGGCGCTGGTCCTCGCGGTACTCCTCGGTTGCGGCGAGCTTCAGGGCCACGGCCTTGGCCGCGATGACGTGCATCAGCGGGCCGCCTTGCGTCCCGGGGAAGACGCTCTTGTCGACGGCTTTGCCCAGGCTCTCGCGGCAGAAGATCAGACCGCCGCGCGGGCCACGGAGAGTCTTGTGGGTAGTGGTCGTGACGATGTCGGCGTGCGGGAATGGGCTGGGGTGCAGCCCCGCCGCGACGAGCCCTGCGATATGCGCCATGTCCACGAAGAGCAGTGCGTTCACGCTCCGCGCAATGTTGCCGAGCCGTTCGAAGTCGAGCGTGCGGGAGTAGGCGCTGGCGCCGGCGACGATCATCCTCGGCCGGACCTCCGCCGCCTGCTTCTCGAGGGCGTCGTAGTCGATCTGTTCGGTCTCCGGATCGACGCCGTAAGCGTGAACTTCGTACCACTTGCCGCTGAAGTTGACCGGCGAGCCGTGGGTCAGATGCCCGCCGTGGGCCAGGCTCATCCCCAGGATCTTATCGCCCATCTCGAGCACCGAGAGGTAGGCCGCCATATTGGCCTGAGCTCCCGCGTGAGGCTGGACGTTGACGTGTTCGGCCCCGGGAAAGAGGGCGAGCGCGCGGTCCTGGGCGAGACGCTCGGCAACGTCCACGAACTCGCAGCCGCCGTAGTAGCGCTTGCCCGGCAGACCTTCGGCGTATTTGTTGGTGAGGGGTGAGCCCTGAGCCTCCATCACCGCGGCGAACGTGTAGTTCTCGCTGGCGATCAGCTCGATCTTCCAGCGCTGGCGATCGGTCTCGCCACGAATGGCCGCCCACAGCTCGGGGTCGACGTCGGCCAGTCGCGCCCAGGCGATGCCCTCTCGACGTGCGATCGTCATCGTTGCTCCTTACTGCTCTGGGACGAGGCCCCGCGACGCCGGGAGACCGCGCGGTCGTCGTCTCGCGCGTCGGCGGCCGGGGTCGGACCTATTGTCGCCGATGATGGACGCGCCTGTCCTCGCCGTAGCCTGAAACCGGGACGGGCGAGGACGGGACGCCTCTCCGGGTACAGAAGTGGGCCCCCGGACTGAGTCCGGGGGCCCACCGTTTCGGCGAGGGTCGCCGAGCTATGGCACGAAGTAGCCGGTCACATCGAACAGAACGTCGGCCGTGGTGCCGCGCGTCCCGATATAGGTGACGCTCAGGTTGCCTCCCGCGGCGAGACTGATCGCCACGCCGTTGGCCCGCGTGTCCCGAGCGGGGAAATTGATCGTGGACGTTGTCGGAGCGCTGGTCGGGGTTGTCGTCAGGGACAAGTACCCGGCCGAATTGGCGTTGACTGCGGTGAGATTGCCGGTTACGGCGATTGCACCCGCGGGCGCGCCCGTCATGTGGAAGGTGGCGGGAGTGCCGGTGGCGAGGCTGCTGGCCAAACCGAGCCTGGTTCCGGTGCGGGAATCGAGGACCCTCGTCGGCGGGACCGAGACGTACGTCGCTCCGGCGAACCCGGGCGCGAAGTAGCCGGTCACATCGATGAGAACGTCGGTGGTGGCGCCCCTGGAGCCTACGAAGAGGACGCTGAGGTTGCCACTACCGAGGGTCACCGTGATGTTGTTTGCCCGGGTGTCCCGAGCAGGGAAGTTGATGGTCGAGGTGCCCGAGCTGCCGGTCGTCGAGACTGTCAGGTAACCCGCCGATGAGGCATTCACGACCGTCACGTTGGCGGTCACTGCAGTCGCACTCGGGGGGATGTTCCGCGTGAGGTCGGCGGGCAGCTTGTTCGCAATCTGGACAAGCTGGGCCGCGTTGGAGGCGAGTGTCGTGAGCCCGTTCCGGGTTCCCGCACGGGAGTCCGCCACTCGGTTCGGCGTAACAGTGAAGTACGTGTTGCCGACGGCGCCCGGGGTGAAATACCCCGTCACGTCGAAAATCACGTCGGCGGTAGCGCCGCGCGTACCGACGAACGTAATTCCGAGCGAGCCGTCCGGTGCTAGCGCGATCATCACCCCGTTGGCGCGAGTGTCGCCAGTCGGGAAGTTGATCGTAGAAACGCCGGGGGCGTTGTTCGGAGTCGTCGTCAGCGCGACGTATCCGGCCGAGCGCGCGTTGACCACGGTCAGGTTGCCGGTCACGGCGACAGCCGTAGACGGGATGTTCCGCGTCGAGTCACTGGGCACCCGGTTGGTGACCTGGATCTTCTTGGCGACGCCCGTCGAAAGAGTGCTGATGTTGAGAGTCGTTCCCGCTCGTGAGTCGACGATCCGGTTGGGGATGACGCCCAGGTAAGTCGCTCCCGCCAGCGGGATGACCGCCGCGGAGGGCGCCGACGCGGGCCCGGTGCCCATTACGTTGTTCGCGGTCACAGAGAACGTGTACGAAGCACCGTTCGTAAGGCCCGTGACAGTGCAGCTAAGGGCGCCTGCCGTCGTGCAGGTGAACCCGCCCGGCGACGAAGTGACCGTGTACAGGGTTATGGGCTGGCCGCCGTTGCTCGCAGGAGCGAGCCACGAGACGGAGGCCGAATTACTCAAGCCGACCGCGCTGACGCCCGTCGGAGCGCCTGGCGTGGTAGCGGGGGTGACCGCGTTGGAAACCCCAGCCGAACTCGTCCCCATGGCGTTGGTCGCCGTGACGAGAAAGTTGTATGAGACGCCGTTGGTCAGGCCGACGACCGTGCAACTCGTCGCGCCCGTTGTACCGCAGGTGAGGCCGCCCGGCATCGAGGTCACCGCGTAAGAGGTGACCGCCGAGCCGCCGTTGCCGATCGGAGCCGTCCAGGTAACCAGGGCCGAAGCGTTTCCGGCGGTCGCCACGACCGCGGTGGGTGCGCTTGGAGCGGTAACCGGAACGACGCCCCCGGACGGCGCGGATGCGGGACCCGTGCCGACTGGGTTGGTCGCCGTAACAGTGAACGTGTAAGTGGTGCCGTTGGTGAGACCCGTGACCGTGCAGGTCAGGGCGCCCGCCGTCGTGCAGATGAGCCCGCCCGGCGACGATGTGACCGTATAGGAGGTGATCGCCAACCCGCCGTTGCTCGCGGGCGCTGCCCAGGCAACGCCGGCGGTCGTGGCGCCCGCGGATGCGGTGACGCTCCTGGGTGCGGTCGGGACCGTGGCGGGGATGACCGCGTTGGACGCAATGGACGAGGGACCGACGCCGGCCCCGTTTGGCGCGGCCACGGTGAAGGAGTACGAGGTTCCGTTCGTGAGGCCGAAGACCGAGCAGCTCAATGTGCCGAGAGCGATACATGTGAGTCCGCCAGGCGAGGAAGTCGCGAGGTACGAGGTGATCGGCGAGCCGCCGTCACTTGCGGGAGCGACCCAGCTGACGGTCGCCATGGTGTTCCCGGCCACGGCCACGGGGCCGGTCGGAGGACCAGCCAGGGTGATCGGCGTGACCGAGTTGGACGGCGCCGAAGGAAGGCCGGTTCCGACCAGGTTGGTGGCCGTCACGGTGAACGTGTAGGCGGTGCCGTTGGTAAGGCCGGTGACCGTGCAGGTCAGCGCCGTAGTGCAGGTCTGGGCGACGCCTGCAGATGGAGTAACCGCGTAACTCGTGATGGGCGAGCCGCCGTCGAAAGCCGGGGCCAGCCACGAGACGACCGCCTGGGCGTTCCCAGCGACCGCCGTGACAGCCGTAGGCGGATTCGGAGCGATCGGCGGGATCACCGCGTTCGACGGCAGGGACGCGGGTCCTGTGCCGAGCGCATTAGTCGCGGTGACGGTGAACGTGTAGGAGACGCCACCGGTGAGGCCGGTGACGACGCACGTCAGCGCCGCGGTGCAGATCTGAGCGGCGCCCCCAGACGGGGTCACGTTGTAGTTGAGGATGGGCGAGAGGCCATCTGTCAAGGGCGCCAACCAGGTCACAGTGGCCGAGGCGATGCCCGCGACTGCCGTGACACTGAGCGGAGCGCTCGGCTTCGTAGGTGCGAGGATGGCCTGAACGGGGCTCGATGTCGAGCTCCCGGCTGCGTTAAAGGCAGTGACGCGGTAGCTGTAGCGGGATCCTGCGACGACGTGCGCGTCGAGGAACGAGACCTGGTTTGCCAGGGGAGTGCCGATCTGAGCGTACGTCCGGACGACGCCCCCGATAACGTCGGCGCGTTCGACGCGATACCCGACCTCACCCTTGGGATCGCCCCAGAATGAGCCGGCGCCAAGAGCCTGGGCGGCCGGAGTGCCATCGTGCCAGTTCAGAAGAAGACCCGACGACGACGCAACCGTAAGCGGATTCGGCGCGTCCGGCAGTGCCCGCGGCGCATCGAATTTGACCGGCCGCATCATGTCGTTCTCTTCGTGGCCGAGCAAGTGGCAGTGCCACACGTATTCCCAGCCGAGGTTCACGGCAGCGTTGGTGACTGTCGTTGCGCCGCCCGTCAACGGGTCGAGCGTATTGATGATCGCCGATGTCGGCCTGGTCACATCGACCGGGCGGATGCTGTCGGGTACACCGAATGGAACCTGAGGCGTGACCGGTCGCAACGCGACGATCGCGTCCTCGAGCGGATTCATCCTGACCGTTTCTTTCCAGCCTAATTCGTTGGGATCCGGCGGCTTGATCATGCCGTCCCATCCAACCCGGTTTATGAGCTGGACGTTGAACAGGTGGAAGTGGATGGCGTGGGTATCCACGCCGTTGTGGGTTATCTTCCAGATCTGGGTCCCGTCACTGCCCGATCCGATCTGGGTCCCGAGATCGCTTGGCGAGATGTCTTCGGTGTATGGCTCGGCGTATCCCAGTGGAACCGTGGTTTGGTTCACCCCGGTCGTGTTCGGAAGCTCTACGCCGAGAGTGGCGTTCATCCTCCCGTATTGGGTCTCGAAGAGCTCTTGTATCGCCTTGGGTTGAAGCCCGATGCTGACCGTAGGCCTGAGGGTGGTCGGAGTCGTGACGTCGATGGGCTGGAAGGACATCTGCGTGTCCTGGATGCGGACGTAGTTGTCCGCGAGCGTCTGGCCGTAGACCGCGCTGTAGGCGGACTCGGGGACGATGATCTTGTCCTGGGAGGCGGCGAAGGCCGCCGGAAGGGCCGTCGTCAGCGGCGCCGTATTGAACGCGGCGGAGGCGGGGACGGTCGTGGTGACCTGGAACTGCATGATCGTGCGGGTGTTCGGGCCGTAGCCGGGGATCGTCGACGGCGCGCCACCGGTCGAGGTCTGGTCGGGGTCACCGGTGTAGTAGTCGTAGCGCGGATCGAACGCGGGGACAGGTGCCGGCGCGTCGTTGTACAGGATGATGTTCGAGCAGCTGGCGGTGTTGACCTGCGAGAAGTCGACGATCACGTCGGCTCGCTCGGCCGGCCCGAGCATCAAGTTCTTGTTCGAGACATTCAGGACGGTGATGTCGCGGCGGTTATAGGTGTAGCCGATGGGGGAGTTGGAGAGGGTCACCGGGCCCGGCAGGAAGCCGCCCTCGGTGCCGATCTGGGTCATCGTCGGGCCTTTGGCGGTGACGTCCGGCACGCCGCCGGCTCGCCCGTCGAGGATGTCCGGCGAGTAACCCGCCGTGCCCGCGGCGCCGGTTACGGCCGGCACCATCGGGACTTCGCCGGCTCCCGGGTTGACCAGCTTGCCGGTCGAGTCCCACATCTGTCCGTTGGACGCGGCGCAGTACAGCTGGAGGTTGAGGCTGCGGTCGTCGCTGGCGTTGAGGATCCGCAGCCGGTAGGCCTTCTGGCCGACCTGCATGTAGGGGTAAGCGGTGCCGTTTACGAGCGGGGTGTCCATGAAGCCTTCGGGCACGATCGAGGGATTGGGCGTGCCCGGGATGCTGGCTCCTTCCGACGGGTTGGTTCCGGCGTACGGGTTTGCAACAGCCCCGTTCACCAGGCCGGTGTATGGCGGCCAGAACCATGGCCCGTAATCCCAGCGACCCATGGCATTGACGCCCATCGGGTCGGCCGGGTTCTGGTTTGGCATGTAGACATGCGGCATCCAGAGATTGCCCTCACCGCCGTACGCGGCGGTGTTCCAGGTCGGGTCTTCGGCGGCCAGCTGGGAAGGAGCGGGGACGAAAGTCTTGTCCTGGATGATGAGCGGGATTTGATCTACCGGGATCTGTCCGGCGGTGACCATAGCCTGCTCAGTCGAGTCCTTAAGGATGTAGCCCGCGGCCTCGCCCGCATACACGTTGAGGCGGGTTATGCCGTACGAATGGTCGTGGTAGAACATCAACCGAGCGCTCTGCTGGTTGGTGTAGAAGAACGTCATTGACCCGGGACCTGGGTCGGGCATGTCGGGAACGTTGACTACGCTGACGCCCTTCGGGTACTTGGTGTTCTCGCCGGCGGGCGTGACCCACTGGTTGGGTGTGCCGTCACTGATCCAGGGAGTGACGCCACCGTGCAGGTGCAGCGTTGCCCGGTTCTCGGAATATGTTGCGCAGGTGGTCACCATCATGGGGTCGCAGTCAGCACTGCTTGACGCGGCGATGGGACCCCCGCCCGCGCCCATGACTGTGGTGTCGACAGGAAGGAACAGGTCGCCCGCGACGCCGGTGGGCAGCAGGTTCGAGAACTTGACCCGCGTCGGCGTGTTTCGCACGGCGATGATCGTCGGGCCGAGATACTGCGGGCTGTCGTAGCCGTAAACCTGGGCACCGTGGCTGTCGAGCACGGGGGTCGGCGCGCCGTTCAGGCTTGCGTTGAACAACTGGATGTGCTGGCTCGAACCCGCGTTCACGGGAGTTTCGAGCTGGACGTAGCCGCGCAGCAAGGTAGCCGGCAGGTCCGCGCTGAGCTTCTGCCGGAACTGGACGACGGCAATCTCGTAGTAGTCGGAGCCCGGGTAAGTCGTCTTATCGGGGATGGCGACCGGGAGGTATTGCCCCAGGTCGTTGATGCCAGTCGTGCCGCCAGTCGTGCCGCCGGTGTTGAGACCCGGGAGCGAATCCACGAACTTGCGGATACCTCCTGTGGCGTAGCCCGCGCCACCGGCGGTGAGGTTGATCGCGGACACGGTCCCGGTGGTCGTGGCCGTCGCCGTCGCGGTCGTGCCAGCGGTAGGTGGCGCTATCGTGACGGTCGGCGTGCCGGTGTAGCCGGTGCCGGCGTTGGAGATCGCGATGCTCGAAACGGTGTCGGTCGTGATCGTCGCTATGCCGGTAGCCCCGGTGCCGGCTCCGGTGTCGGTGATGACGAGATTGGGGTTGAACGTATATCCGTTTCCCGCAGCGGTAACGACGAGGCCAGTGAGCTTCAGCGTCGCCGTTGCGGTGGCCCCGGTACCCGGGCCAGTGGCGTCGGTTATGGCAACCGCCGGAGCGGTCGCGTAGCCGCTACCGGGGCTCGTGATCGCGATCCCGATCACGCCACCGGTGCCATTGAGCGTGGCCGTGGCCGTTGCCTGAGTTGTCGCGCCGCCGCCGGTGAAGGTGACGACGGGCGCCACGTAGCCGGTCCCGGCGTTTCCGAAGACCACAGCCTCGACCTGGCCGATAGCGGACGCAGTCGCGCCGGTACCGCCACCGCCGGTGATCGACACGATCGGAGCCGTATAGCCGGTGCCGCCGGTGTATAGCGGCACGTTCGTCACGACACCGGAAACGATGGCCGTCGCCGTCGCCCCGGTTCCAGTGCCGGCGATCGTCACGGCAGGCGCGGCCGTATAGCCGGTGCCACCGTTGGTGACGGCGATCGAGCTCACGATGCCCGTGACCGTTGCGGTCGCGATCGCACCGGCGCCGGAACCGCCACTCAGGGAAACCGTGGTGGTACCCGACGTGTAGCCGTTACCGCCGCTGACCACGGAAACCGCGGTTACCGTGCCGTTCACGACGGTGGCCGCTCCGACCGCTCCGGTTCCGCCACCGCTGTCGGCGATGGTGACCGAGGCACCGCTGCCCGGTAGCGGGCTGTTAGCGTAGTTGGGCGCCGTGCCGAAGTAGTCCGGCGTCGACAACGTCGTGGCAAAAGGCTTGGCACCGCCGGAGACCGTGCAGGCCGCGCGAGCGGCGGCCGCTCGTTCGGCAGCTGCGAGCCTGTCGGCGTTCGTGATTGTGCCCTGGTGGATGGTCGGCGCCGCGACCTGGCACAGCTGGGGACGGGCAGCTGCAACTATTGATGTCGTTGCTGCCGTCATCGCCAGAACGAGTATCGCTGCGACCGAAAACAGTCTCTGCCGCAGTGCCGAATGCCGTCCGATGGACAGGCCTCCCTGGCCCAGCCCCTGTCGCGTTGCCACCATGTTCCTCCTACCGCTCTTCCAACTCCCGTACGCCGCTCCGACCGTCGTCGTCGGCATCTCTACTCAGTTCCCTATGCGTTTCTCCTTGTTGACCTCGATCCCTGACGTCTAGGCTCTGATCCTGGTTCGCCCGGCACTGAAGCGGCCCACATGCTCAGACATGCGGGCACACGCCAGCTACCGCTGAGGAATTGGCGGCGGAAGCCCCGGATTTCCGACGGGGCCGGTAGGCGGGGAGGTCGACGGGGCTCAGACCACCCAACTGGCGGGGCACGCTACCCAACTAAGGAGCCCCAGTAAATAGGAG
>CABEAA010000181.1_pt1 | contig 31667 bp, 25 predicted proteins | sample 3132281 | NCBI WGS metagenome assembly CABEAA01 (sample SAMEA5534341, study PRJEB31848) | metagenome | biome: tundra; feature: field; material: soil | place: USA | collected 2013-05 | depth 0.45 m
CATCGCCGCGCAGCCTGAGCTGCTGAGGTTTGACCGGAGCAGATGCGTCCTCCGCACGGGCCCCGCGCTCGAGATCAAGACGGTGACGGGCGGCCGCTACGCGGTGAGCCTGGACGAGGCGGGCGAAGCGGTCGCCGTCATCGAGGCGCTTCGTTCGGGCCCTTCGCCTGAGGCACGGCAGAAGAGGGAGGCGTAGGCCTGCGCGACAACGATTCGCGCAGCGATTCGTGGTCGGCGACGCGGTAGCCGATGCCGGGCTCGGTTTCGATCAAGCCGTCGATCGAGGCGGGACCCGCAGCGTCGGAAAGCTTGCGCCGCAGCCGATTGACGTAGACGTGCAAGTAAGCGCTCTCGTCGGCGTAGGCCAGGCCCCAGACCGCGCGCAGCAGCCGGGCCTTGGTCAGGACGCGGCCCTGGTGGGAGAGCAGCACTTTGAGCAGCTCGTATTCGCGCGGCGTGAGACGGACAAGCGAGCCCGAAACCGTGACCTCGCGGCGCACCGGATCCAGCTCGATCGGACCGAGGATCAGGCAGCCGCGCGCGTCTGCGTCACGACCTCCCGCACGCCGCAGCACGGCTCGGATGCGGGCGTTCAGCTCGTCCATGGCGAACGGCTTGGTCAGGTAGTCGTCCGCGCCCGCCTCGAGACCGTCGATCTTGTCGCGCTCGTCGCCGCGCGCCGAGAGGATGATGATCGGCGTAGTCGCCTCTCGTCGGATGCGCCGGATCACGTCCACGCCGTCAAGGTCGGGCAGACCCAGGTCGAGGAGTACCAGGTCTGCGCGGTGGGCGTCCCAGAGCCGCATCGCGTCGTGGGCGGTGGCCGCCGCGTAGACCACGTACCCGCTCCGCTCCAGGTACTCGGCGAGTGCGCGCTGAGCGCCAGGCTCGTCCTCGACGAGCAGCAGCGAAGGCCCGCTCATGCTGGCCGCTCCGAGGACGCCGCGGCCACAGGATCGCCACCCTCCTGCGGCACGACCGCCGGGCGCAGCCGAACGTCCACGCGCAGGCCGCCGAGCTCGCTGCGGCACGCCTCCACCTCGCCGCGCATCGCCCGAGTCAGGCCCTCGACGACGGTAAGCCCGATGCCCATCCCGCGGCGCTGCGCTTCGCCGGGAGCGCCGGCCTGGTAGAACTTCTCGAATAGATGAGGCAGAGCCGCCTTCGGTACGCCGCGCCCGTCGTCCTCGACGCTGACTTCGACCAGCCCGTCTAACCGCTCGCGGCCGGTCACGCGGATCGTGTCGCCGCCGTAACGGATCGCATTCTCGATCAAGTTGGCCAGCACTTGGCCCAGGTAGAGTTCGTCGACCAGCACCGGCGACAGGGGATCGGGCAGCTCGACGACCAGCCGCTTGCTGGCGCTGGCCTGGGCTCGTCTGACTACCTGACCGACCACGTCGTCGAGGTCGCACGGTTCGAGCTCCGGCTTGAGGGCTCCGCCTTCGATCTTGCTCAGGTCGAGGAGGTTCCGCACGAGCCTGCCCATCCGTTCGGCCTCCGAATCGATCGCCTGGAAGGCTTCGCGGTGGTCCTCTTCGGTCCAGGTCACGGACTCGTCGAGCATGCTCCCGGCCGCGGCGCGAATGGTGGCCAGCGGCGTGCGCAGGTCGTGCGAGACGGAGTCGAGCAGCGCGGTCTTGAGGGCGTCGCTCCGGCGGGCGATCTCGGCGCTGGTCCGCTCCAGCGCCACGCGGTCTCGGACCACGGCCTGGCCGAGCTGGTCGGCGGCCGCCGACAGGATCCGCGTCTCCGCCCGGTTGGGCTCTCGTTCGTCGCGGGCGCGCATCGCCCACACGGAGCCGAGCGATTCGCCTGGCGCTTCAACGCGGACCCGGTGCACGATGGAGCGCCCGGCGGGGCGTCGGCCGGGGGAAACCGCTACGTGCATGCGGATCCAGCGCGCAGGCTCGTCGCCGGGCGAGCGCTGCAGCACAACCTGCCAGCCCGGCACGGGCATCGTCTCTCCGGGCGACGTGTCGGCGATGACACGCTCCTCGGCCGGCGACGCCCCGAGGCCGAACCAGATCCGGTCCATGGCCGTGGCGTCTGCCAGGCGCGCGAGCACTATCGGAGCGGCTTCCTCGACGGTCCGGGTTTCGGCGAGTGCCCGGCTGATGCCGAACAGTGCCTGGGCTTCGCCGGCTCTCTGCGTAAGTTCGGCTGCGTGTTCGGCCTGGAGCGCCACCAGCCGCCCGATCGCGACCGCGACTACGAGCAGCAGCAGCAAGTTGAGCCATTCGTTGGGGTCGCTAATGGTGAAGGTGTAGAGCGGCGCGACGAACAGGAAGTCGTACGCCAGAAAGCCGATGAGAGCTGTGGCAATCGCGGGGAGCGTGCCGTGACGCATGCCGACCGCCAGGACGGCAAGCAAGTAGAGCGGCGCCGCGTAGGTCACGTGCAGGTACTGCTCGACCAGCCCGATCGCCACGGTAGAGGCCGACACGGCGGCCGCGATCGTCGCCGCCATCCCGGCGGCCCGGGCAGCGTCGGCCCGCCTGTCATGCCGTAGCACAAGTTCCATCGCGACGATCGTAGTCCCGCCGGTAGCTTCTGCGACCCAAAAGGGCAGGTGCTATTGAGCGGTTGTTGAGCGGACCGAGACTCCCAGCAGGTCGGTTCCTCTTGGGGCCCTCCTTACGGTGAGGTCGTGACATTCGCTGACGGCGTTCTCCGGCTGGTCAGAGCCGGGGCTCGGATCGAGCTTCGCGACGAACCACCGGACCACGCCAAAACCGACGACCTGGCGGAGGCGCTGCTCTTCGCGGCCGAGGCTCTCCCGTTAAAGCCTCCGACCGACCCTGCAGTCGAGGGTTCCCGGGACGAGTTGTCCTCCTACGAGGCCAGTTCAGTCCTCGACGCCACCGAGCCCGGACTCGGGGACCTCGAAGCGGCCGTGGCGCTGGTCGAATGCGGCCTGGCGACGCGCATCGTGCTCGCCGGCTTCCCGTCGTGGCCGGGCCTTCTCTGGCGGGCATACCAGCTCGCCGACGAAGCCAATGTCGCCATCCTTCCGACCGTCGTCCGTCCCGGCGGTCTCGTCGACATCGTGATAACGAGGGCTGCCGCCGCAGATGTCTGAACAGCAGACCCTCAAGGGTCGAAAACTGGGCGACCGCCGAGTGGTCGTGGACCGGCCCCACGCTCGCTACTTCCGCTATCTGGGCCCAGGGGTCCTGGAAGCGAAGCTCGAGGCCCAGGCTCCGAGAACCGCACAGCAGCGCCGAATGGCCACCATACGAGGCGTCCTCTTTGGTCGCCCGCTGTCGTCGGCCGCGGATCTGACGGAGCGCCTGCCCAAATGGAAGGCTCTGCCGGTCTTCTCGTCGGACGTGATGTCGTCGGTGGCGTACGGGACCGGGGCGATGATGCTTACCCTGGCCGTCGCCGGGCAGGACTCCTTCAAGTACGTAATCCCGCTTTCGCTGATCGTCGTCACCCTGCTGGTGATCGTGACCTTCAGCTACCGGCAGACGATTCGAGCCTATCCAAACGGTGGCGGCAGCTACATCGTCGCTCACGCCAACCTAGGGGTGCTCGCCGGCCTCACTGCGGCGGCATCGCTGCTTACGGACTACGTCCTGACGGTCGCAGTGAGCGTGTCGTCGGGCATCCAGGCCCTCTACTCCGCCTTCCCGGCGCTGTATGACTGGCGCGTGCCGCTGATCGCCCTGTCGATCCTGCTGGTCATGGTCGTGAACCTGCGCGGACTGCGCGAGAGTGGCACCCTCTTCGCCAGTCCTACCTACATCTTCATCGGCAGCATGCTGCTGATGATCGCAATAGGGGTGTTCCGATCGGCGACCGGGCAGCTGCCCCAGGTCGACCATGTTGAGCAACTGAGCGGTATCCCGGTGGAGGGCCTCGGCCTGTTCCTGGTCTGCAGAGCCTTCGCGGATGGCTGTTCGGCCATGACGGGTACCGAGGCCGTGGCCAACGGCGTTCCGGCGTTCAAGCCGGTCGAGTGGAAGAACGCGCAGCAGACCATGATCATCATGGCCACGCTGCTCGGAATCATGTTCCTGGGCACGAGCTACCTCGCGGTCAACGTCGGCGCGCATCCGGCGGGGGTCAAGGCCGTTGGTGAGACCGTCCTCTCACAGGTCGGGCGGACGGTCTTCGGCAACGGCTCGCTGATGTATTACGTCCTGTCGATCTCGACGATGGGCATCCTGGTCCTTGCCGCCCAGACGAGCTTCGCGGACTTCCCGCGCCTCTCCTCGATCCTGGCCCGAGACGGCTTCTTTCCTCGCCAGTTCGCCCTGCGCGGCGAGCGGCTTGCCTTCAACTCTGGAATCGTCGTCCTCGCGCTCGTGTCAATTGTCCTGGTAGTCCTGTACAACGGGTCCGCAGATGCCCTGATCGGCCTCTACGCGATCGGCGTCTTTACCTCGTTCACGCTCTCGCAGTCGGGCATGGTTCGGCACTGGTTCAGCGAACGGGGTGCGGGCTGGCGCCGCAGCGCGTTGATCAACGGCATCGGCGCGACCGCGACCGGCATCGTGGTCGTCGTCATCGGTTTCTCGAAGTTCGACCAGGGCGTTTGGATGATCATCATCGTGGTCCCGGTCCTCATCGCCCTGATGTTGTTCATCAAGCATGAATATGCGATGGAGGGATTGGGCCTCGACGTCCAGCCCGACGTGGTTTTCGGGCCGCCCCATCGCCGCCAGCGTGTCGTTGTCGCGGCGCAGGCCATGAGCCGGGCCGTGGTCCAGGCGGTGAAGGTCGGGGAGACGATGGGGGAGGAAGTCCAGCTGGTCCACGTCACGCTGGACCCGATCGAGGGCGAGCACTTCCGGGAACGCGTCGAGCGACAACTCCCCGGCGTGCGTGTCGTGCTGGTCGAGTCGCCGTATCGCGCGCTGGTTCGGCCATTCGTACGCTACCTGGAGGTGTCCCAGGCCGAGGATCCCAGCCGGCTGACGATCGTGCTGTTGCCGGAGCATCTGCCCCGCCACTGGTGGGACCGCCTGCTCTACAACCAGAACGTGCACCGCATCAGGGCCGCGCTGGTCGGCCGCAAGGATTTCGTGGTCCTCGATACGCCGTATCGCCGCGGCGCCTGACCGGTCCGGCTAGACCTCGATCAGTGCGCCGGGTCGTGTGACCTCGATCGGGCCGTTGAAGTGCTCGGCCGCGCGCTCGATCGCGTCTTCTTCGCTCAGGTTCGCCGCCAAGTGGGTGAGGACAAGCCGGCGGACGCCGGCCTGCTGGGCCGTCGTTCCGGCGTCCTCGGGCGAGCAGTGGACAGACGGGATCTCGATTGCGTCCGTGCCCACTTCCGAGACGAGGACTCGCGCTCCTTTGGCCAGAGCAACCAGGTTGTCGCACGGGCCGCTATCGCCGGTGTACGCGAGACGCGAATCGCCGAGGCTGGCGGTCAGCCCGAACGATGGCACGCCGTGTTCCACGGCTCTGGCCTGGATCTTGAGCTGCCCGATCTCGGCGATGCCGCGGTCCTTGAGCTCGACCACCTGGAACAAGTCGGCCATGTGGTGCTCGGCGGCGCTCTTGACGAAGTCCTCGACCCGTTTAGCCCAGCCCACCGGCCCGAGGATGGGGATCTTGCGCATCGGCTTTTGGGCCTGCGCCCAGGCGTAGTAGAGCAGGGGCATATCGCTGAAATGGTCGGCGTGAAGGTGGCTGATCCAGACCGCGTGCAGATCCTCGAGGTGGATGTAGTTCTGGAGCGCGGCCAGCGCCCCGCCACCGATGTCGACCAGGACGTTGGCCCCGTCGCCCTGCAGCAAGTAGCCGGAGCATGGCTCGTCGGGGCGCGGGTAAGGTGCGCTCCCGAGAGTGGTCCAGCGGATCGGACCTTCCGGCTTCCTGTGCCTGACCGGCATGCTATCTCCCTCCCCTGGGCCAACTGGATGAGATGAACGGTATCAGCGACCGGCTGATCGTGAATGCCGCGCGCGTAAGACAACTGGTAGCCGATCGGGCTACTCAATTCGCATGATGGTGAGCTATTCGTGCCGTGTGATACTATTCGCTTATGAGCGAAGTATCTTCCAATCAGCTCGAGATCGAAGCCGTAATCGAGGCCCTTAGCGCGGTCTGGGACAAGGGCGCACACGACGTTCCGGACTGGGTCGCCCAGGAGCTGACCTTCGGTCAGATGCGGCTCCTCTTCCTGTTGAGCAAGCACGGTGCTTCGCCGGTGAACCGTGTCGCGGAGTGGCTCCACGTCGGGATGCCGGCCGCGAGCGGGATCGTGGATCGGGTAGAGAAGCACGGTCTGGTTACTCGTCAACACCGCCTCGACGATCGTCGCGTCGTCGAGTGCGACCTCACCGACGCCGGTCGCCAGCTGATCGAAGAGATCGCCGGCATGCGTCGAGTCGTGCTCCGTCAGACGCTCCAGGTGCTGACGGACGAGGAGTTGGGCGAGCTGACTCGCCTGGTCAAGCTCCTCCTGGAACGATCGAAGTAGAGGAAACAGTGAGCGACACAGCGGTTCTCGAGGCCCAAGCGCCCGAGGACGACGAAGTTCTGGTCCACATCAACCGGCGCGCGCAGTTCATGACACTTGGCGCCGTGATGCTCGGCATGCTCCTGGGCTCGCTCGACCAGACGATCGTCGGTACGGCGATGCCCAAGATCGTCAACGACCTCAACGGCTTCCAGCACTACAGCTGGGTCGTGACCGGCTACCTCGTCGCCTCGACCGCGATGATGCCGATCTTCGGCAAGATCTCCGACATCTTCGGCCGCAAGTGGCTGTACATGCTCGGCATCGCGACCTTCCTGGCGGGCTCGATGCTTTCCGGCGTTGCCCAGACCATGGACCAGCTCATCCTGTTCCGTGCGGTCCAGGGCCTCGGGGCCGGCATGATGACCCCGATCGCGATGGCGATCATCGGCGACATCTTCCCGCCGGCGGAGCGAGGCAAGTACCAGGGCTTGATCGGCGCCGTCTTCGGCCTGGCGATGATCGTCGGCCCGCAGCTCGGCGGCTTCATCACCGACAACGTGGGCTGGCGCTGGGTCTTCTACGTCAACGTGCCGGTGGCGATCCTGGCGTTCGCGGTCGTGTTCCTGGTCTTCCCCAGCCACACCGCGCTTCACAAGCGCCACAGCATCGACTGGCTCGGGTCGGCCGCGCTGATCGGGTCGGTGGTGCCGCTTCTCATGGCCCTCTCGCTCGGCAGCACGAACCCGGATAACGCCAACAGCTACGGCTGGACGAGCCCCCAGATCGTGGGCCTCTTCGCCGTCGCGTTGGTCCTCGGCGCCGTATTCCTGCGCTCTCAGGCGCGGGCTGCCGAGCCGACGATCCCGCTCGCGCTGTTCCGTAACCGCATCTTCAACGTGTCGATGATCATCGTGTTCCTGACGTCGATGGGCATGTTCGGGGCGATCCTGTACATCCCGCTCTTCGTCCAGGACGTGCTGATGCAGTCGGCCACGAACAGCGGCCTCGTCCTGACGCCGATGATGATGGGGGTGATCCTCGTCAGCATCGTCAGCGGCTACCTCATGAGCCGCACCGGCCGGTACAAGGTGCTGGCCATCGTCGGCACGGCCGGCGTCCTGGTCGGCTTGTACCTGCTCAGCACCATGACCGTGAACACCGATAACGGCACTCTGGTTCGATACATGGTGGTCCTGGGCTTGGGTCTCGGAACGTCGATGTCCCTCTTCACGATCGTCGTCCAGAACGCCTTCCCGGTGGACCGGCTGGGCGTCGTGACGGCGAGCCTGGCTTTCTTCCGATCGATCGGCGGCGCCGTCGGCGTGGCCGTGCTCGGCTCGGCGATGAACAACCGCTTCGCGTCCGAGTTCCAGGCCGGGCTGCAGACGGCGCCCGCCCAGATGCGCCAGACGCTCGCCACCGCGAACCCGACCCAGCTCATGAATGCCGGCGACTCGGACCTCCGCGCCCTGATGGGAGCGCAGGCTGCGCACGTCGTCGAAAGCGTTCGCGCTTCGGCGATCGCTCTCGGGGTCGCGGAGATATTCCTGATCGGGGCGGCGCTGGTTGCCATCGCGTTCGTCGCCTCGTTCTTCCTCAAGGAGATCCCGCTCCGCAAGACCCGCCATGACGTTCCGGCGCCGGCTCCCGCGGCGGAGCCGGCCCCCGCGGCGGCGCAGGCTCCCGCCGCGGAGCCGGTCCAACCCGGTCTACCTCAGGCGTCGACGTGATCGGCGCACCGCGTTCCCGCAGCATCGAAGGAGTCGTCCGTTGATCCGACTTACACAGCTGGCCGTCAGCAAGCGGAGCGTGACTGTATTGATCACGCTGGCCCTGCTCCTCGGCGGCCTCTTCTCCTGGGCTTCGCTCAAGCAGGAATTGCTGCCGGACATCCAGCTCCCGTACATCGTCGTCATCACCCCGATGCCGGGCGCGAGCGCCCAGGACGTATCGACGCAGATCACAGAGCCGGTCGAGCGGGCGATAGGCAGCGTGCCCCGACTCGACCACGTCAATTCGAGCTCCGTCAACAGCATCTCGATCGTTGTCGCCTCGTTCAGCTTCGGGACCGACGTCAAGGAAACGAAGGCCACGGTCGGCGCGGCAGTGGCCGCCCTTCAGCTGCCATCGGGCGTGACCGCCCAGGTCCAGTCGTTCGACATCAACGCCATGCCACCGCTGACGGTTGCCATTCAGGGCAACGGCACGACGACTCAGGCGCAGCTGAACGAACTCGCCCAGGCCACGATCGCGCCGGCGCTCTCCGGGCTCGACGGTGTCGCCAAAGTTGACGTCACAGGAGCCATCGAGAAGCGACTGCTGATCAGCCTCGACCCGGCCAAGGTGGCTGCGGCGGGCGTAACGATCGACCAGATCCAGAGCGTGCTCAAGTACAACAACATGATCCTGCCCGCGGGCTCCATGCCCCAGGGCGACATTTCCATCCCGGTGTCCGCCGAGCACCAGTTCGCGACCAAGGAAGAGATCGCCGGCCTCGTCGTGACCGTCAAGATGCCGGCCACGGGAACCACCGGCGCGCCGGCTCCCATTACGCTCGGCCAGCTCGGGGCGGTCGACCTCGTCGACGTCCAGCCCACCGGATACGCGCAGCTCGACGGCAAGCCGTCACTCGTCCTTTCGGTCTCGAAGACCGGCGACTCCAACACCGTGGACGTCGTTCAGCGGGTCCAGGCCCGCATGGCCGAGCTGTCGAAAGACGGCTCGTTCGGCGTGACGACCGTCCAAGACCTCTCGACATTCATCATCGAGTCGCGCGACAGCCTGGTCCGCGAGGGCGGGCTCGGCGCCCTGTTCGCGATCCTCACGATCTTCTTCTTCCTGATGAGCCTGCGCTCCACCCTGGTCGCCGCGGTCAGCATCCCCGTCTCGATCATGACCGCCTTGACGCTGATGCTCGTGGCCGGAGTCACGATCAACATCATGACCCTCGGCGGGTTGGCGATAGCCGTCGGCCGAGTCGTCGACGACGCCATCGTGGTCCTGGAAAACATCTACCGCCATCGCGGCCGGGGCGACCCAATGCGCGAGGCCGTCATCTCCGGCACGCGTGAAGTGGCCAGCGCAATCACAAGCTCGACTCTGACGACCGTGGCGGTCTTCCTGCCGCTCGGCTTCGTCGGAGGCATCGTCAGCCAGTTCTTCCTGCCCTTCGCCCTGACAGTCACGTTCGCGCTGCTAGCCTCGCTGCTGTGCGCCCTGACCGTCGTCCCCGTGATGGCCAGTCTGTTCATCGACCGCATCAGGCTCGATCCGGGCGAGGGACCGCAGCACCGCGACTCCCTGGTCCAGCGCATCTACACGCCGCTCCTCGGCGCGGCCCTCCGAAGCCGCGGTTCTCGCTGGGGCGTGATCGGGATCGCCGGCGCGCTCGTCCTCGGCGCCGCGCTGCTCGTCCCCCACATTCCCACGCAGTTCCTCAATGCGGGTTCGGAGAAGTTCCTGTCGGTGTCCGTCTCGCCGCCGTCGGGCACGCCTTCGAGCATAGTTCTCGACACGGCCAAGCAGGTCGAAACTGTCCTGCAGGGCCATAGCGAAGTCAATCTCATCCAAACGACGGTGCCCGGAGAAGGCGACACCGGGACGTCGAGCCTGGCCGCGGCCTTTACGGGCCAGGCGCCGAACACAGCCACGATCCTTGCCCGCATGGACAGCAGCGTCGATCTTGACGCCGAGCAAAAGGCGCTCAGCACCGACCTGACCAAGGTCCAGACGGCCGGCTGGACGATCGAAGTCGGCCAGCAGAGCATGACCGGCAGCTCCGGTATCAGCGTCGTCGTAAGCGGCGCGAAATCCGAGGACGTATCGAACGCCACCGCGGCGGTCATCGGCGCCCTTAAGCCGATGAGTGACCTGCTCAACGTCAAGAGCGACCTCGCCACCAAGTCCGACGAGATCCAGGTCGACGTCGACCCGAACAAGGCCCTCATGGCCGGGACGACCACGGCCCAGGTCACGTCCGAGATCCACAACGCCCTCGTCGGAACGGACGCCGGATCCGTCAACCTCCAGACCGGACCGGCGGAGGTCTACATCCAGCTCAAGGTCGACGGGCTCAACTCGCTGGCCGGACTCCAGGCTCTGCCGGTCGGCCAGACGTATGTAGCGCTCGGCTCGATCGCAACCGTCGCCCAGGTCCAGACGCAGGCTCGCGTCACTCGCGTCGATCAATCGCCGGCCGCCACGATCAGCGCCGACACGACTAGCAAGGACACCGGCGGCGTCTCCGCCGAGGTCCAAAAGGCGATCGACAAGCTCACCGCAGACGGCAAGCTGCCGGGCGTGACGGTCAAGCTCTCGGGCGTGACCGAGCAGATGACCTCGGCGTTCGGCGGGCTGTTCCTCTCGATGGCGGTGGCGATCCTGCTCGTCTACCTGGTCATGGTCCTCGTGTTCAACTCGCTGGTCGACCCGCTGGTCATCATGTTCAGCCTGCCGCTGGCCACGATCGGAGCCTTTCCGGCGCTCTTCATCACGCAGCGAGCCATCGGGATCAGCGCCCTCATCGGGTTCTTGATGCTGATCGGGATCGTAGTCACGAACGCCATCGTGCTGCTCGACCTCGTCGAGCAGCATCGGCGGCGCGGCATGCCGATGTACGAGGCGTTGATGCAAGGTGGGCGGACGCGCGTCCGACCTATCGTGATGACGGCGATCGCGACGATGCTGGCTCTCGTGCCGCTCGGCCTGGGCCTGTCTCAGGGCGAGATCATCGCCTCCGAACTGGCCACGGTCGTGATCGGCGGTCTGTTTACCTCCACGTTCCTGACCCTGATCGTCGTGCCGGTGGTCTACTCGCTGGTGGACGACCTCAAGGAGATGGTCCGCCGCCGGCGGGGCGTCTCGGAAGAGGCTGGCCTGGCGGGCGACACCGCTGCCGCGTAGCGACGCCGCTGCCGGGGAGCAACTGAGAGGCCGGGCCTGCGCCCGGCCTCTTGCTTACGTTCCGTCTCGCTCAGGAATCGTCGTCGCCGCGCGGGATCAGCCAGTAGCCGAGCAGGACGGCCGTCGCGTTGGCAACGATGCCGAAGACGATCGCCGCCTCGATCGAGAAGCCAACCAGAATGCCGGCGAGCGCGGCGCCGATCGGAAAGCCGGAGAAGTTAAGGCTCATCGAAACCGTGAACGCGCGGCCCATCCAGGCCTGGTCGGTCTTTCGCTGGCGCAACGTGAACATCGCGATATCGAGGGGTCCGTTGAACAGGCCCGAGAGCGCCATACACAGGGCAATCGGCAGCAGACCGGCCGGCCACAGGAGGATCAACGTCGTACCGACGAAGGCCGTCGCCGAAAAGAGAATCATCGCGCGCTCGCGGCCCTGGGTCCGGACCCTGCCGGACAGGAATGCCGAAAGCACGCCGAACGCGCCGCTCAAACCGAACATGTACCCGACCATGTCCTGGCCCATGCCCAAGGTCCGCAGGATGATCAGCGGCACGACTATCTGGATGACTCCGCCCGAAAGATTCATCACCGAGAGCGAGACGGCCAGCGAGCGCAACGTCCGGTTCTGCCAGGTGTAGACGAGCCCCTGCCAGGCATCGAGGAAGAGCGAGCCGCTCGAGGCGACTTCGGTACGCGGGTCAGGTGCCCCGAAGATGACCGCTGCGGCAATTGCATACGCGATGGCGATGACCGCCAGGGCCGTCTCGAAGCCGAGTATCTGGGCGGCCAGCGCCCCGAATGGCGCGCCCACGACGGTGGCCAGGACCCAACCGTTGGAATCGACGGCATTGACCCGTTCCCAGAGCGGCTCCGGAACCAGGAGCGGGAACAGGCTCCGAAGGCCGCTGCCGCTCAACGGCCCGGTGAGCGATGCCAGGGCCGTGATGGCCACGAGCAGCGACGCCGGCAAGTTGCCGCCCAGCGACAGCCCCGCGACCAGCAGAAGCGTCACGGCGGCCACGACGTAGTCCAGGATGATCAGTCGGATGCGGCCGTGGCGATCGAGCAGCGCCCCCGCGATTGGGCTGATGACCATGCCCGGGGCGATACTGGCGAACGCGACCAGGCCGGCGAGCTGCGGCGAGTTGTATCGCTGCAGGGCGAACAGGATCAGCACGATGCCCACCATCGATTGGGCGATCCTGGAAACCTGCATGCTGAGGAGGACGCGCCCCAGCGAGGGGACGTCCAGCAGGGCTCGGTATGACGGATTCGGTGACGGGTTCTGGGTCACTGGGCTCCGCAGAGACGACATTCCTGAGGTCCGGAGCGTGCCACAGATCGGCGAGTGACGTCGGCGGGCGGAATCAGGCCCGGACGCCCCACAGCGGATCGACGGTGGTGCCTACGTCGGCGCCGCCGGACGACTGGGCCGAAGCCGCAGCTGCGGCGTTCGCGGCGGGCTTGGCCGACGAAGCGACGTTGCCGGAGGACGGCGACGGGGTCTGAATGCCCAGCAGCGCCAGCGCCTGCTCCGCGTTGGCGGCCGACAGCGTCTGGAGAAGAGTCAACAGGGTGTCGCCGGCGAATAGTCCGCCCGATTCGGCGGCGCCGCCGTAGACTCCCGAAACCGCAGCCGGATCGATGCCCCACTGGCTCGATACGAGCTGGGCGTTGACGGTGTTGGTCGCCGCCGCTGCCGCGAGCCCGACCGGCGGCAAGCCTAGCTTCTGCGCTTGCGTCTGCGGGGTCGTCCCTCCGACGACGGTGTTGGCCTGTGCGGCTTCGATCCCTTCCGAGCTGGAGGGCGAATTCGCGGTGACGGCACTGACTGGGTCCATATCAGGGCAGTCGGCCGCACTGACTCCGCCAATAAGGGGATTCCCCTAGAACATAGTGGGTCCAGGCACCGCGCCGAAATCCTGTGCCTAGATCTTGGGCAAGCGGCCGTACAGCTCGCGGTAAGGGCCGGCAAGCTCCGAGTAGAGGCGGACGTTGGCCGGGATCGGCTCCATCACTCGCGTGTCTGCGGGGAGTGGCTGCGTCACCTCGGCCGAGGATGGAATGAGTTCCGCCGCGACCGCTCCGAGCAGCGCCGCGCCCCTCGCCGAGGCATGTTCCGTGGCTCCGAGCGTCATCGGCATGTCGAGCACGTCGGCGAGGATCTGCTGCCACAGGCGGTTCACGCCGCCGCCCGCGACCACGCCGCTCTTCGCTTCCACGCCCACGCCACGCATCAGGTCGAGCCCCTCGGAGAGCGCGAATGCCACTCCCTCCAGGACGGCGCGGGTCACCTCTGCCGGGCCGTGGTTGATGCGCAGGCCGATCAGGGCGCCCCGGGCCGCCGGATCGAAGTGAGGCGTTCTCTCGCCGCGCAAGTAGGGCAGGAACAAGAGCCCGTCGCTGCCTGCCGGTACCCTGGCGGCGTCGGCGAGGAGCTGGCGGCGCCCGTTCGGGTCCTCGGGCGTGAGCAGGCGAACGGTCCAATCGAGAGACGCGGCCGCCGACAGGATCGCCGCCATCACGCACCATTCGCCGGGCACGACGTGGCATAGGCCGTGGAGCCGACCCTCGGGGTCGAACCTTGGCTCGGCGGTTGGCGCCAGCACCTGCCCGCCAGTTCCGAGCGAGACGAGCACCTGGCCGTTGGTATTCGCCTCACGGGCCAGGCCGAGACCCAGAGCGGCTGCGGGCGCATCGGCCCCGCCGATCGCGACTGCGATCCCCACAGGAAGACCGAGGGCTCGGGCCGCGTCCTCGCGAAGCGATCCGGCCCTGGCTTCCGACTCGGAGAGGGGAGGCAGGAGGTTGTGATCGATGCCGAGCTTTGCGCAGATACCTTCCGACCAGGCTCGAGCCCCCAGGTCGAAGAGAAGCGTCGCCGACGCGTCGGAGACGTCCCCGCCAACCTCGCCGGTTAGCCTGAAACGCAGCGCGTCCTTGGGCTGGACGATCCATCTAGTCCGCTCGAACGCCGCCGGTTCGTGCCGGGCAACCCACATGATCTTCGGAGCGGTGAAGCTGACGTTCGATCGGTTGCCCGTCCTGGCTACGAGTTCGGCGCGAGGAATGAGCTCTTCGATCTCGGCCGTTTCGGCTTCTGCCCGGCCGTCCGACCACATCAGCGCCGGCCGCACCGGCGAGCCCAGCTCGTCGAGAAAGACTGCGCCGTGCATCTGGCCCGTCAAACCGAGGCCGGCTACGTGGGCACCGCGCAGCGCGGGTCGCGAAAGGAGCTCGGACATGGCCAGCCGGAGTGCGTCCCACCAGCGGTCGGGATTCTGCTCGGCGTAGCCGGCCGCCTTGGACTCGGTGGCGTATGAGGCCAGCGTAACGCCGAGGGCGTTGCCCTCCTCGTCAAGCGCAAGTAGCTTGATCCGAGAGGATCCCAGGTCGATTCCGATCGAGACGCGCACCGCCACCTCCGTGTCGGCCTGACGGGCCGCAGTTCTCCCCGCCGCAAGGTTACCCCGCGCTTGCGGTTCGCGAGAGGCGCGCCAGGTTTCGAAACGGTACGCAGGGTGAATGCCGGGCCGCCGGAGCCGTTCCGCGCCACTCGGCGCGAGTGCCAAGGCGGCTAGCAGCGCTGGAAGTAGGTGTCCATCTCCCAGCCCGTGACCTGGCGGCGGTAGGCCTCCCACTCGAGCCCCTTGGCCGAGCGGAATAGCTCCATCAGCTCGCTGCCCAGCGCCGAGGTGAGAACGTCGTCGTCTTCGAGGGCCACCAGCGCTTCCCCGAGCGAGGCCGGCAGGGGCTTGGTCACGCTGTGGCCGCTGCCGCCGAAGCCGTGTTCGATTTCCTCGAGAGGCGGTCCGAGCTCGCAGTTGCGATCGAGACCGTCGAGGCCGGCCGCGAGCATCGCCGTGTAGGCGAGGTACGGATTGCAGCTCGGGTCGGGCAGGCGCAACTCTAGTCGCGTCTCGAACACGTCGGCAGGCGGGTTCTCGAGCCGGACCTGCGCCGGCACTCGGATCAGCGCCCCGCGGCTGTGGCGACCCCAGCTGCCGGCGACGGGCGCCTCGTAGCCGGGCACGAGCCGCTTGTAGGAGTTGACCACCGGAGCGACGAGCGCGCACATTCCCGGAGCGTGCTCGAGCTGCCCGGCGGCGAAAGCTTTCGCGATCGCGGACAGCCCGTATGAGTCGTTCGGGTCGTCGAAGACGCTCCGGCCCGTCCGATCCACCAGGACCTGGTGCGTGTGCATCCCCGAGCCTGCCGCGTCGACGCGCGGCTTCGGCATGAACGTCGCCTGCATGCCGCGCTCGCGGGCCAGCTCCTTGACGGCCGGCTTGAGCGTCGTGAACATGTCGGCTGCCACCAGTGCCGGCAGAAGCGGCAGGTCGAGCTCGAACTGACCGCTCGCCACTTCGTGGTGGCTGGATTCGATCCTGATCCCGAGCGTTTCCAGAGCGGCCACGATCTCGAGCTCGACCTGGCGCGAACGACCGCGGCTTCGCTCGAAGTAGCTGCTCGGATCGTCGGCCAGCAATGCCGCGCCTTCGCCGGCCGGGAATAGGAAGAACTCCACCTCCGGGGCGACGAGATAGCCGAGCCCGGCCGATTCGGCCTGGTCGAGCAGCGAGCGCAGCACCGATCTGGCATCGCCCGGATAGGCTTCGCCGCTCGGGGTGACGACCTCGCAGATGAGTCTCGCGCAGGGGACGCCGGCCGGCTCTATCACCGAAAAGGTGGACGGGTCCGGGCGAAGGTACATGTCCGACTCGACTTCTCGCGCGAAGCCCTCGATGGCCGATCCGTCGAACCACTCGCCGGCCGTCAGTACGTGGGCGAGGCGCCGGGACGGCACCGCCACGGTCTTGACTGCCCCCGTGACGTCGGAGAACTGCAGCTCGACCTGCTGGATCTTGGCCTCTCGAACGCAAGCGAGAATGCGCTCGACGGCGCGGCGATCGGCCTCCGGAAAGCCCGCGGCTGAAGTGGGGGCATCCGAGTTGCCGGCTTGCTGACGCGCGCGCCAGTCGCGCGGCGATGAGCCGGGCGGCGTTGGGACTGTCTTCTTGGGCATCTCGTTCCTCCCGCGCGGTTGTGGCGCGCCTGCGCGGCTACGGGTGGGCATGGACAAGGATATAGGCGATCAGGACGAAAAATACGCTGGCGGCCAGAAAACCGGCACTTATGCCGAAGATGAGGATGACCAGCTTCAGGTCGGACGATCCCGGTACGGGCGCAGCCGCCTCGTCCTCGAAGATGAACTGCCCCAGGGGAAGGTCTCGCCAGTGCTGCAGGTCCGAGAGCAGCGACTCCGCGTCCTCATATCGCTCGTCGGGCAACTTGCGCAGGCATTTGCGAATGATGCCTTCGATCGGCGGAGGGACGGCCGCGTTGAACTCGTGCAGCGGCGGCACCGGAGAGTTGATGTGCTGGCTCATGACCGCCAGGGCGTTGTCGCCATCCCAGGGCACGCGACCGGCGAGCATTTCGTACAGCATCACGCCGATGGCGTACACATCCGAGCGCGCGTCTCCCCGTTTGCCCTGGATCTGTTCGGGCGACATGTAATCGGGGGTTCCGAGCGCGGTCGAGAACCAGCGCCAGGTCAGCCGCCGGGCACCGGCCATGAGAGCCACGCCGAAGTCGGTCACTACCAGATGGCCGTCCGGTGTGGCCAGCACGTTCTCGGGCTTCAGGTCGCGGTGGAAGACCCCTTGAGAGTGCGCATATGCCATCGCCGAGGCCAGCTGCTCCCCAAAGTCGACGGCCTGATCGACGGTCAGCTTCTTCTGGCGATGGAGGAGTGCCCTCAGCGTCTCGCCGTCCACGTATTCCATGACCATGTAGGGACGGCTTCGATCGGCCTTGAAGTCGATGGAGTGCTGAATCCCCGGGTGGTTCAAATGCCGAGAGATCTCGAGCTCGCGCCGGAAGCGATCGAAAGTCGAGACGTCGCCCATGATCGACTCGTGGGGGCACTTGAGCACGACCTGACGGCCGGTCTCGTCCTCGGCCAGAAAGACCTCGCTGTAGGCCCCTTGACCGATGGCCCGGACGATCTGGAACTGGTCGAGCTTGGCGCCCGGCTGGAGTTCCGTCGATGTCACGAGAACAACCTCCGCCATCCCTGTGGCGCTTCGGGCCGCTGTCCCGCTTCCCGGACGCGGATGGCCATGGCCGTCGCATTATCGTCGCCGCCACGCTCGAGGGCGAGCTTCACGAGTCGCTCGCAGGCGAACGCGGGGTCTCGCGCCAGCGCCTCGGTGATCTCGCTCGCCGTTACGTTGCTCCACAGCCCGTCGGAGCACAGCAGGAACGAGTCGCCTGATTCGAGGCGTTCGGTGCGGATGTCCACCCGAACGGTGATGTCGCCACCGACCGACCGCGTCAGCGCGTAACGGGAGGGATGGTCGATGGCTTGCTCGGGAGTGATGATGTGGAGTCGCAGCAGCTCCATGACCTGGCTGTGGTCCGTCGTGAGCAACTCCACGTCGCCGTCATGGCGGCGGTATACGCGACTGTCGCCGACGTGGCCAAGGTGCGCTTCACCGGGGGTTATGACCAATGCGCTCAGAGTGGACTGCATCTTCCGTCCGCCCTGCCCCCCAATGGCGGCGCTGAAGATCGCCTCATTGGCGCGGTTGAAGGCGTTACGGATGGTCCCGGCGGGCCGGCCGCTGCCGTTGAGGTTGTGCCGGGTATGGTCCAGGAGCGCCTCCACGGCGAGGCCTGCCGCAACTTCGCCGCCTCCGTAGCCGCCCAGGCCATCGGCCACGGCGAAGATGAGCCCCTGCTCCGACGTCGCCGTCGACTGCTCGATGGTGACTTCATCGGCCGGCGTGATGTAGGGCAACTGCCCATCCAGCGCGACCCAGCCGAGGCGGTCTTCGTTATGGTCGCGGACGTGGCCGATCGCGGACAAACCCGCGTACTCGACGGCGAGAACGGTTGTCATGACTTGCATTTGTCAGGTGACGGAACCGACGTAGTGCGAGGCATGGTTCCTACCCGAATTATTGGCTGGAAGAGACCGCGCCGACGGGGAGCCTGTCGCGGCGCGGTCTCGATCCATGGGCGGCGATTGAGAATTCTGTTTAGATCGGCTCCCTCATCAACGTTCCGGACTGACTGCTTGCGGAGTGACCAGCAGGGGCTTCTTGGAAGCTGCCGAGTTGGCGAACAACCAGATCGCCCCGATCACGATCCAGGCACCTACGATCGCGAGTGCGATGAGCGTGTCTGTCTGGGTCGAGCCGCCCGATGAAATGCTCATGAACACGACAGCGGCAAGCATTCCGATGTTTGCCAGCAGGCCGGCCACCGGGATGATGACGTGCTTCAGGAGGTTCCGGCGGTGCCGCCCGCCGAAGGCCACGAGAACCAGCCCGTTCGTCATGCCGTACACGAGGAACGTCCCGGTGTTCGAGGCCAGAGTGATCTGTAGCAGGTTGTCGGCCGAGAGAACCGCGTACCCGCCGAGGATTGCGGAAACAATCGTCAGCGCGATCACGCCGTAGTGCGGGGTCGCATGGCGGAAGTGGAGCATGCCCAGCAGGCCTGGGACCTCCTTGTCGCGGCCCATCACGTAGGTGATGCGGACGCCGGTGTTGAGGCAGGCGAGCGTGGTGCCGATCAGGGCGATGAGGACGCTGGCCGCCAGAATGAGCGCCAGAGCGACACCTGTGCCGCCCAGCATCTGATCCCCGATGAACCTGACTATGTCCCCGATTGGGGCCCCGGAGGCTGCGGCCGCGCCGTAACCGTTGACCGTGGCGCCGGCAGCCGTGGTCGAGGTAACGGAGCTGTTGACCACGAAGTTGGCGGCGAAGTACTCGATGACGTAGGCGACTGCACCCTGAATGGCCAGGGATAGGAGGACTGCGCGGCGAACGTCGCGCTTGGGGTTGATCGCCTCGGCGCCCAACGCGGTCACGGACTCGAACCCGACCAGGAGGAGAATCGCGATTGTGCCCTGGAACAGGACGTTGGTGAAGTTGTGCGGCAGCACCACATCGACGGCGTTCGCATGAGCGTACGCAAGGTCGGGGTGACCGAGGCGGAAGATAATCGCCAGACCCGCAAACGCCACCAAGGCGGTGAGCTGAATGGCATTGATGACTATGGCGGTCATCGTGGATCCGGAAATGCCCCGGTAGGCTATGAAGCCGACGAGGGCCGAGAAGATGAAGGCTGCCGCGATCTCCATGGGCGAGCTGAGCGTTACCCCGAACAGGCCCAGGATGTAGACGAGCAGCGTCGCCGTGAAGGCGACCATGATCCCCGGGTAGATCCAGTAGTAGAGGTGTGAGACCCAGCCGACGATGAACTTCGCGAGGCGTGCGAATTTGTAATGGATCGCCTCTTCCTTCTCCAGAAACGCGGCCTCGGCGAAGTAGTAGGACGAACCGGCTCCGGCCTCGGGGTAGATACTGGAGAGTTCGGCGTACGAGTACGCGGTAAGGAACGCGAGCACGAGGACGAACAGCAGGCCCGGGAGCATGTCGAACGCTGTAGTCCCGCCGCCGTTCTGCTGAACGACCTGTGCCTGGAACGTCGTCCAGAGAAACGCGCCCGGGGCGATCAGCGCCATGGCGTTGATCGTCAGCCCGGTCATCGTCAGGGTCCTCTTCATTTCCGTCCCTGGCGAAGCGGCCATCGTGTCCTCCTGTTCGGGCACAGCGTGGCTTGTTGCGCCCGATCCATGGTTGACCGGTGGCTGCCGTGCCTGCAGTAAGGATCGACGAGGCCGCTTCCGGAGTCAGTGACCGGCGAGCGTCGATTGCGCTGCGCTTTGGTTGCCTTGCGCTACACGCGGAGTTGCGGCGGGGTTGCGAGTTGAATGCGGGAACATGACAGAACGAACCCGCCTGGCACGGCAGCCAAGGCGGGTTCGTTCATGGCGGAGGCTAACGCTCGGAGATTCGGGTTTCAGTTGTAGCCGGGAGACATTTGGCGTGCGTTCAGAGCGATATTGGGTTACACGCGTTGGCCGCGATCCGGCCATCTCGCAACGTCCGCGTTCGGGGCTGCAACCCTTGAGCGCCCCGGCCGAGCGAAACCCTACGCCGCCAGATCGCGACGGTCGAAGGCCACCAATGCGGCGACCAGGAAGACCGCCGTCACGGCTGCCAGAACCGCGGCATCGCTGAAGCTCACGCCGTTGCGGAGCGGATCGTTGCCCAAGTAGTAGCGGAAGAGGGAGAGCGGACGGATCGTGTTGAGCCCGTCCACGATCGCAGCGAGGGCGTCGATCAGATACATCACGACCATGAGCGCGATCGCCGCACCGATGGACGCGGCGCGATTGCCCGTTGCCGCGGAAATGGCCAGCGCAATGGCACCGAACGCGAGGCCCAGAAGCACCAACATCGCCAGCGACTCCGCCAGCCGATCCGGGGGCAGGGGACTGGAACTGGCAGTCGCGCCGGCCAGGGCAAATACCCACACCGCCGTCGCCGCTACCACGCAGCCGATCACGACCGCCGCAGCCTTCTCGAGAACCACTCGCCGGCGCGAGACGGGGTAGGAGAGCAGGACGTCGATGGTGCCCCGGGATTCCTCGCCCGCGGTGAAGCCGCTCGCCATGCCGGCTGCGAAGGCGACCATGAGCGCGGGCAGGATCATCGAAAAGAGCTCGATGTGCAGGAACCCGACCAGGGAGCTGGCGTCTCCGCCGGCGCCCAGGAGTTTGGCTGCCGGGCCCATCTTGTCCAGCATCGAGTTGAGGTCGAACAGCTTTGAGTAGGTGGGGTAGAGGAGGGCGAAATAGCCCGTCATGGCCCCCATGCCAAGCCCCACCCAGAACGTGGGCCAGCGAAGGTCGCGGATCGTCTTGCCGAAGACGCTACTCAGCAGCATGGCTGGCCGCCTTTCCGATGGCGCCGTCGGCGGCGCCGTAGTAGGCCAGGAAGATCTCCTCCAGGCTGGTCTCGACGCTCCGCAGGTTCCGGACTTCGAACCGCGCTGCGACTTTGACGAGGGCATCGAGGCTGCCCATGACCGTGCATCGGAGGATCTCGCCGTCTACGGTGAGGTCCCGGACGCCGGGCAGATCGGCGAACGCCTCGACCGGGACCTCGCTGCCGAAATCGATCTCGAGCCGTCGGAGGGCGCGCTCCTTGAGCGCGGCGATCGACTCGACCGCGAGCAGCCGGCCCTCTCGGATGATCCCGACGCGGTCGCACAGGTGCTCGACTTCGGGTAGCTGGTGAGAGGAGATGAAGACGGTCCGCCCCTCAGCGCGAGCCTCTTCGCATAGATGCTCGAACTCGAGCTGGATGAACGGGTCCAGGCCGGCCGTCGGCTCGTCGAGGATGAGCAGGTCGGGGCGGATCATGAAGGCGGCGACCAGGCCGACCTTCTGCTTGTTGCCGCGCGAGAGGCTCTTGATCCGCTTCGTCGTGTCGAGTTCGAGACGTTCGATCAGCTTCTCGCGGTAATCCCCGTCGACGCGACCCTGGAGGTTGCCCAGGTATGTGAGGAGTTGGCGGCCCGTCAGCTCGGCGTATAGCGACAGCTCGCCCGGAACGTAGCTCACCCGCCGATCGATGGCCAGGCGGTCTCGGTGGACGTCCATGCCCAGAACCCGGGCTCGGCCGCCGCTCGGGCGGATCAGGTCCAGGAGCAGTCGGATCGTCGTCGACTTGCCCGCGCCGTTCGGACCGAGGAACCCGAAGATCTGGCCCGTCTCCACGGTCAGGTCGACGTCGATGACGCCGCGTGAGCGCCCGTAGTACTTGGTGAGCTTCTCGGTCTCGATTGCCGCCGTGATCGGGCGCCTCCTTTCGACGAACGATACCGGACTCACGGCGGAGCCGGGAACCCTCCGCGGCCCCCAGCATCTGGAATCCCGTCTTTCGGGGCCGCCCTAGTGAGAAGAGAGCATTCATATCGGGCGGGGCTCTCGCCCTGGTGCTCCTGGTGGGCTTGTCGGGCACGGCGGCAGCCAACGGGGTCGGCGACCTGTACGTTGCGAGCTCGGCCGGGATCCTCGAGGTCCACGTGAAGACCTCGACGGTCGTGAGCACGATTCCTATCGTGCCGGCGCCTCAGGCGCTCGCGTTCGCCCCCGACGGCCGAACGCTGTTCGTGGGCAGCGGCGGCAACCACGTCAGCCCGATCGACATCGGAACCCTCGAGATCGGCGATGCGATCGCGTTGCCCGGCCCCGTGTCGGCGCTCGCTTATCCGCAGGGCGCGGTCCTGGTGGGATCGATGCCGACGCGACGAACGCTGACCTTCGTTCACTTTCCGGGTACAGCCGCTACCGAGAGCGCAGAGCTTCCGGGCCCGGGCAACCTGCTGGCGGGCGACCGCCGCGATCCGCGAATCGCAGTCGCCGAGGCCGGCAAGAGCTGGGTGGACATCGTCGATCCGGCGACCTCGACGTTCAAGACGGCGACGGTGAGCGGAGAGATCCGTGCCCTGGCCATCGATCGGGGTTCGGGCGCCGTGCTCGTGGCCACCACCAACCCGAACGTCCTGGCCCGTATTGACGTCAGCTCGCTGGCGGTCATCTGGACCGCGACCCTATCCGGCGTTCCAACTGCGGTGGCGCCGCTGACGAGCTCCGTGATAGTGAGCATCGGGACCGGCCTGTGGCGCGTTTCCGGCGGATCCGCCGTCCACTGGGCCACGGCCCGACAAGCCGTCCCCGCACTCGCCGGGAGTGACGAAGGCTCCGTCCTCCACGTGGAGGAGAAGAGCGGCATCGAGGTGTTCGGCGCCGCAGGGACGCTACAGCGCACGTTGGAGCTCTCAACCGATCGCGCCCCAGTCGCAATGGCAGCGGTCCCGGCCGGCTCCTCGCTCGCGACAGGCACGGATGCGGGTACCGGGGCCACGCCCACGGCCACCGGACACACCGCGGTGGCCATCACGTCGAGCAAGCCGCCGTCCACTTCCACGCTGATGGACTCGGTGAATTCGATCGTCTCCGAGCGGCCCGTGCAGGGCGCAATCGCCGTGGCGTTGGCGATCCTCCTCGGGTACTGGCTGCTGGTCCACTGGTACGACAGACGGGGCCGGCAGGCCCACTGAGCTGCGCCGCCCGCGCTCCCAGGCCCGCGTTCCGGCCATTCGCCAACCCGGTAGCACGTGGCGGGTGGGCCACCGATCGGACCCCGCCAATATGGCCATTTGCCAACCCCGGTAGCACGTGGCGGGCTTCGGAGCAGCGCCAAGGTCCCGTGGGGGCCACCTCGGACCTCGCCGGGTGCCCGATTGAGCGTGGATAGGTGGCGGCGCGGGAGCGTAGTCGCGGGTCGGCCGGTCTAGCCCGGTGGCTGTCCGGCCCGCTGCTATCCCGGTTGGCAATTGGCCAGATCGGCTCGTGGCCCGTGGCGCGTGGCCCGTGGCCCGTGGCGCCAACGGGGAAGCGCAGGAGCTTAGGCGTAGGTCGGTGGCCTGTGGCTCGGTGGCCTGTGCCTCGGTGGCCTGTGCCTCGGTGGCCTGTGCCCTGCGAGGGAGCGCTTGCGGGATCGCCCGGCGGTCAGGAAGCCCTTACGTCGAAGATCGAAAGCAGCTCCTGGAACTGCTCGCGGACTGTGGTTGTCCGCTCTTCCCAGTGCTCGCGGGTCACGCCGAATGCCATCAGTGCCGCGTCGCCTTCGAGCTGTCGATCGGCCGAGTCGACGACCGTGGGGTAGCTCAATTCGCGGACGAGAATGTCGGCCGTGGCGATGAGCGCGCCAAGGGAGCCGGGGCTCGGGTTGTGATGATCCCACAGCACCCGAGCGATCACGGGCGGGAGATTCCATTCGTAGGAGAAGACCGCGCCCACGTCCTGGTGGGTCGTGCCCGACAGTTCGATCTCCATCTCCAGCTGCCCGGCGGCGTTGCGAGCGTCATGGGCGTGCGGGTCGAGGAGGTAGCTCGCGTACCGTTCGCCGACGTCGCCGAGCAGATAGACATGGCCCAGATCGTGGAGCAGTCCGGCCGCGAATGCCGTATCCGGATCCGCCGCACGCGACATCTGACCCAGCATCTTGCCGACGAGCGCGGACCGCACGGCGTCGCCGGTCAGGCGGGCGGCGGCCAGGGCCTCGCGCGAGCTGCGGTTGCCGGCCCGACGAGACACGATCAGCGACGTCAGGACGAGCTGGCGCAATACCGTGTCGCCCAGCAGGGCAACGGCTCGCGAGAGCGTCGTCACCGGCTCGGCCGGCGCGTAGAAGGCCGAGTTGGCCATGCGCAGGACTCGCGCAGCAAGGGCCGGCGAGCCGTCGATCAGTTTGGCCAGCTGGCGGACGTTCGAGTCGCCCTGTCGGAGCTGTTGCTCGAGACGAAGCAAGCTCGCCGACGGGCTGATGGCGTGGGCATGCTGGACAATCTGGCGCGCCCTATCGAGAGTGGTGCTGGTCAAGACTTCCACAGGCTAGGTGTCGGCTCGTGGTACGAAGGCTTGAACCAGGGTTGCCCGCATGAGCAGATCGTAGAGGGGCCCCACAAGCCACTCGTGCGGGTCGGGTCCACGGGCCCTGTCGCGGGCGCTATCATTTGCGCGGCGACGTTCAGGGGTGCAGGAGTCCAATGCTGCTGATCGAAACGACCGGCCTCAGCAAACACTATGGCCAGGTCAAGGCTCTCGATATGCTCGATCTCAAGGTAGAGTCGGGCATCATCGGTCTGGTCGGAGCCAACGGCGCAGGCAAGAGCACGCTGATCAAGATCCTGCTCGGGGTCATCGCGCCCACGAGCGGCCGCGCCTCGGTCCTGGGAATGGATGTCGTTCGAGAGGGGCAAGACATCCGCCGAGTCGTCGGCTATATGCCGGAGCACGACTGCCTGCCGCCCGACGTCGGTGCCACTGAGTTCGTCTCGCACATGGCTCGGATCTCGGGATTACCGCGGTCGGCGGCGCGCGAGAGGACGGCCGAAGTTCTGCGCCATGTGGGCTTGTACGAGGAGCGATACCGTCAGATCGGCGGCTACTCGACGGGCATGAAGCAGCGCGTGAAGCTGGCGCAGGCTCTCGTCCACGACCCGAAGCTTCTGCTGCTCGACGAGCCCACCAACGGTCTCGATCCCTCCGGACGGGACGAGATGCTCGACCTCATCAAGCGCACGGGCAACGACTTCGGGATTGCCGTCGTCGTGGCTTCGCACCTGCTGGGAGAAATCGAGCAGGTGTGCGGCTACCTGCTGGCTGTGGACGCCGGCAGGTTGCTCCGAGCGGCGCCGATCACCACTTTCACGGCCCGCACGCCGGTTCTGGCGGTCGAAGTGGAAGAGGGAGCGGATCGGCTCGCCGCGGCACTGGCCGCACGCGGCTTCAAGACGCGGGCAGAGGAGACATGCGTGCTGGTCGCGTTGGAGGACGACGCGATCTACGACGCGGTCCGCGACACCGTGGCGGACCTTGGATTGCCGCTGGTCAGGATCGAACAGGAGCGCCGCCGTCTCGAGGATCTGTTCCGGGACACCACCCCGGTCGCCGGGAGCGCGCAATGAGCATCCAGAGCCGCACCGTGGCACCCGCCGGCAACATCTACGACCTCGGTTACCGCCACTACGAGGGCAAGCGCCGCGGGCGCTGGTACGCGGCCTGGTCCCTCTATGTCGAGAGCGTGCGAAGCGTCTGGGGCTTCGGACGGCCTATGACGGCGAAGGCGGCGCCTTTCATCCTGCTCGGGCTGTATGCGTTCCCTTCGCTCATCCAGATCGCTTTTTCGTCTGCCCTCTCGCAAAGCGTTGCCGAAGGCCAAGCGACGGGGCTTTTCGCCTACGACAATTACTTCGCCAGGGTCAGCTTCTTTATCGTCTTGTTCTGCGTGGCGCAGGCTCCCGAGCTCGTCTGCCGGGACCAGCGCTATCACGTGTTGCCGTTGTACTTCACCCGGGCTCTGGGGCGGCTCGACTACGCCTTTGCCAGGCTCGGAGCACTGGCCACGGCGCTTTTCATCGTGCTCGTGCTTCCGATGATCGCCATCTTCATCGGCGACGTCCTGATGAAGCCCGATACCTTGCAGGCGGTCGGCGACGAGTGGCCGAAGGCTTTGCCGGCCATCCCGGCGTGTGCGCTCGCGGCCGTGAGCCTGGCCTCGATCTCGCTCGCCTTGTCTGCCTTCTCGCCAAGACGAGCGTATTCCGCGATCGGCTTGATCGCCTACTTCCTGCTGATGGAGATCGTGCCGGTAGTCATCTATTCGGTTGGCAAGCAGGCCGACTGGACGTGGGCCGATAAGCTCGTGCTGCTGACTCCCAACAACGCCCTGGCCGCGGCCGCGGACTGGTTCTTCGGCGTAAGCCTTGTGACACAGGGCTCCGACGGCTTCCCGCCAACCCTGGGCGCCGATGCGTACGTGGTGGCCGTCGCCGGGAGCATCGTCGTCTTCATCGGCATCCTGCTGTTCCGGTATCGGAGGGTCGCGGCATGACCGCTCAGACCGTTCCGGATCCGGCCGCGCACGAGAACGCGGTGGCTTCGTCAGACGGGCCGTCCGCGCCAGCCATCGAGCTGGTAAACGCCGCTCGCTGGTACGGCAACGTCGTGGCCGTGAACGACGTGAGCTTCAGCCTCGGCCCCGGCGTAACGGGACTTCTCGGGCCCAACGGCGCCGGCAAGACGACGCTACTCCACATGCTGGCGGGCTTGCTCGCCCCGTCCGCGGGGACGGTGCTGGTTCTGGGCCGCAGCCCGAGCCGCGATCCTTCCGTCTACCGGCAGATCGGGCTGGTACCCGAGCGCGAGGCGGTCTACCCGTTCCTCACCGGCTTCGAATACGTTCGCTTCAACGCCCGCCTTCAGGGCCTGCACAACGCCGATCTCGCCTCTCGCGACGCGATCCACCGTGTGGGCTTGGACGATGCGATGGACCGACCGATCGGTACGTATTCGAAGGGCATGCGGCAGCGAGCCAAGGTGGCAGGCGCCCTGGTTCACGACCCGCAGGTTCTGCTGCTCGACGAGCCGTTCAACGGCATGGACCCGCGCCAGCGGATGGCCATGATGGATCTGCTCGGCCAGATGGCAACGGCGGGCCGTACGATCCTCTTCTCCTCGCACATCCTCGAAGAGGTCGAGCGCGTCGGCACCGAGATCCTGGTCATGGTCGCGGGCCGATTGGCGGCGTCGGGCGACTACAGGGCGATACGTGCCCTGATGACCGACCGGCCCCACAAGATCACGATCCGTTCGAGCGACGATCGACGCCTGGCGACCGCGTTGATGGCCGATCCGGCCATATTCGCAGTGGAACTCGGGAAGGACCTCCTGTCCGTGCGAACGGCGCATCTCTCGGCCTTCCGCCGGCTGATCGCGGGAGCGAGTCGATCGGCGGATGTGCGGCTTCTCGAGGTCGTGTCGGTGGACGAGTCTCTCGAGAGCGTGTTCGACTATCTGGTGCGGCGATGATGTTCACGAGGTCGCTGGCGACCATTCCCGAGATCGGGCAAGTTACGCTGCGTCAGCTGCTCGGCAGACGGCGAACGATCCTGCTGCTGCTCCTCTCGGCGATCCCGGTTCTGCTTGCCATCGTGTTCTGGGCGGCTAAAGACGCGGACGTGCAGCGGTTCGCGACCGGCGTGCTCGACGCCGTCGCCGTCACCCTGTTGCTCCCGATCGTGGCGGTCTTGTTCGGGACGGCCGCCTTCGGCGCCGAGATCGAGGACGGCACGATCGTCTACCTCCTGGCCAAGCCGATCTCCCGCTGGGCGGTGTTGGTCGCGAAGCTCGTCGGCGCCGCCGGTATGACGGCATTCCTCACGATCGTATCGGTGGTCATCTCGGGAGCCATCGTGCTGGCGCCTCTCGGCGAGGACGGAGCCGCGGCCACCCGGGCCTTCATGGCGGCCATGGCGGTCGGTTCGATCTGCTACGTCTCTCTGTTCCTGGTGCTCAGCCTGTTCACTCGCCGGGCTCTGCTGATCGGCTTCGTGTACGTGCTGGTATGGGAGGGCGCGCTCTCGTCGCTCCTCCCGGGCATCGCGAACCTGTCGATCCGCCAGTACTCGCTCGGCGTCGGGAACGCCTTCTGGCAGATGAACTCCAGCGAGGCGCATCTCTCACCGAGCACGGCGTTGCCGCTGGCGATCGGCCTGGTGGTGGTCACTTTCCTGATCGCGACCTGGCGCCTCACCCGCTTCGAGCTTCCGGGCGGCACCGACTGACCCGGGGCTCGTGGCTTGGCCGGCGGTTGCCCCGTGGATGCGGCGCCGGCAGCGACCCCCTTTGTCGGGGCTGCGCGTGCAGGAATGCACTCGTGACCTGAACCGCGATCTGCGCCCTTGGTTGCGCGTTTGGAGATGCACGTACGACATTGCGGAGCCGCCGTGATACCCCTCGCGGTCGCTTCTGTACCCCTTTACGCGCAGGATTGACGGTCAGGTCGGCCCGCCCGTCAGTTCTGCATCTACGGACGCGCAGTTGCGTCACCCCGCGAGTCGCGGCAGGACCGGCAGGTCGAACGTGTATTCCTTCGCGCGCCCCCGCGTGGCCTGAGAGATCCGCACCCGAGCCCGCACCCGAGCCTGAGCCCGACCGCGCACCCGAGCCCGTGCCCGAGCGGGAGCTACTCCTCGGCCACCGGCAGGCCCAGGATGTTGAAGCCGCCGTCGACGTAGATGACCTCGCCGGTCGTCTGGCCCGAGAGCGGGCTTGCAAGGTAGACGGCGGTTCCGGCCACGTCCTCGATCGTGATGTGCGAGCGCAACGGGGCAACCTCAGCGAAGGCGCCGTACATCAGCTTGAAGCCGGCGATGCCGTGTGCGGACAGGGTGCGGACCGGCCCCGCGCTGATGGCATTCACGCGGATCCCGCTGGGTCCGAGGTCGGCGGCCAGGTATCGAGTGGAGGCCTCGAGGGCAGCCTTGGCCACGCCCATGATGTTGTAGTGCGGCACGACCTTCTCGGCGCCGTAGTAGGTCATGGTCATGATCGAGGAGCCGGGCTTCATGTACTTCCGGGCCTCGCGCGCCATGGCGATGAGCGAGTAGACGCTGATGTCGAAGGCGGTGTGGAAGCCGTCGCGGCTGGTCGAAGAGAAGTTGCCGGCGAGGTCCTCCTTCTCGGCGTAGGCGACGGCGTGGACGAGGATATCGAGATTGCCCTGCCGTGCGTGCCAGCGCTCGAAGACCTTCCGGATCTCGTCGTCGTCGCGGACGTCGCAGGCCTCGACGAATGTCGAACCGATCGACGAAGCCAGCGGTCGCACGCGGCGCTTGATCAGCGAAGCCATCGAGCTGAAGCCGACGCTCGCGCCCTGGTCATAGAGGGCTTTCGCGATGCCCCAGGCGATCGAATGGTCGTTGGCGACGCCGAACACGAGCGCCTTCTTGCCTTTGAGCAGGCCTTCGCGATCGCAGTCGTCGACTGGCCGCGCGAGCCGTCGGCTCACTCGCGGTTTGGCTACCGACACCGCGACCGGAACTTCGACGGCGGCAGCGGCCGACCTGGCCGGGCGGGCGACGCTTTCGGGGTCCGAGGTGGGCTGTGGTGCGGCAGGCTCGGGTCGGGCCGCATCGAGCGGCTCGGCCGCGGCGGCCGCCGGTCGTTTCGTCAGCTTCATTCGTTCGCTCCTCGGTTGTCCAAACTCCGTCGCACCTCGAACGTTACGCCAGAATAACGTCGACCGGGGCACTACACAAAATGGGAGGCGCATGTGTTCCGCCCGCAAGCATCGGGGTTAGAAGCGGGGAGGGCCGGCGCGAACCTTTTCTTTGGGCGGGTTGCGTCAGCCTAGATGGCGGGCCGCCCCGGCGAGCAGCCGAGCAATGCCTCGCAATGGGACTCGATCGGTTGTTTGGTCGGGGCGGGAGGAGTCTCACCGACGCGGTGTGGCTGATCGTGCGCACGTGTGGGACGTTTTGGCCTCGCCGTGCATCCTTATCATTGGCAGGCAATCCAACCACAAGAGGGGGGTAACCAACGGAAACGCAGCAGGATAGATCGGCGGTCACAGTCGAGCGGCTGACGGCAGCTGCTCGCGGCTCCGGCACTCTACCGGCCTCGGCAGAATCAGTCGAAGCCGAATTCGAGGCGGCCTTCGAAGCGCATTACCGGCGGATCTGCTGGTACGCCCTGACCATGCTCCACGACGCCAGTGAGGCCGAGGAGGCCGCGGCGGAAACGTTCGATCGAGCCTACCGAGCCTGGAAAGGCGGCAGCGGGCCACATGGACCAACCCTGCCGTGGTTGCTGGTCATCTGCCGGCGGATCGTCCAGGGGCGGCACCGCCGAGCCCGCCTCATCGCATGGCTCCCGTTGCCCGAGCACGACCGCGAGCCAGCCGGCGCAGGCGGCGCCCTCGAAGCCGTCGAGTTTCGGTTGTGGCTGCGCCAGCTCGAAGGCGTCCTCTCGGCCCGCGAACGCGAGGCGTTGAGCCTGCGCTACCTAGACGACCTCGGCGACGCCGGTGCGGCGCTCGTGCTCGGCATTACTCCGTCGGGGTTCCGCACGCTCGTCTCCCGGGCGATTGCGAAACTGCGCATCCATCCGGAGCTTTGGACATGACACACGACGTTTCCGACGACGAAATCTGGAATGGCCTCCGACGTCGGTTCGCGGCGGGCGAGCGATTGATTTCGCGACCGGCACGCCCAGGCGAGACAAGCCTGCACCTGGCGAAGCCGGTCCGGCGGCCGACGAGGCTGCGAGTCGCCGGCGCCGGCTCGCTAATAGCGGTCGGGGCCGTGATCGTCCTCGTTGCGGTGGTGCTCGGCCCGGGACGTGGGCGGCCGGCGCTGGCATCGGCGTCGCCTAACGGGTCTCCGACCGCGATCCCGACGCCGAGTGCGACAGCCGGCCAGACTCTGACCGCCACGCAGGATGGCCTGTCGCTCACGACGCGCCTCGATCGGACGAGCGTCGAGCCCGGCGGCAAGGTAACTATCGACGTCACGGTCCACAATGGCCGGACGACGGGGGTTATCTACTTCGCTCCCTGCGACGGGGCCGCCGAGATGAACACGTCCTTGCCTCTGCCCCTCGATCCAATCGGACGGACCTGGACGGGCATCGAGGCCGACCTCAAATCGGCCGCGCTTGGCCAAGACAGCATGCCCGGCGGCTCGCCCGATCAGATACCGGCGTCGATAGAGAGCGTTTCGTGCGACACCGACCACCTGCAGCGGAGGCTCGGACCGGGCCAGACGATCGAGAGCACCCTGGTCTGGTCGGCCGAGCTCGTGGGCGGCGTCCCGGCCCTTCCCGGAGATGTGTCGTTCACGATCGCTCTCATGGGGCCTTCGGGCTATCCGGCGGTCTATACCGGGCTGGTGGGTATCGCATACGGAATCATGGTGCCCGTGGACGACAAGCTCCACGTGGCAGGTCACATCCGGATCGTCGGACAGCCGCCCAAGCTCCTGAGCAAGGGCCAGGCTGTCGACGCCGCCCTCGCCGATCCGGCCTTCGCCAGGTGGCTCGCCGAACAGCCCGAGCGGACCTGGAGCG
>CABEAA010000197.1_pt1 | contig 29961 bp, 30 predicted proteins | sample 3132281 | NCBI WGS metagenome assembly CABEAA01 (sample SAMEA5534341, study PRJEB31848) | metagenome | biome: tundra; feature: field; material: soil | place: USA | collected 2013-05 | depth 0.45 m
CCGCCAGGGCCGCCCCCTGCGCGATCGAGGGCGCGATCGAACGCCCGATAGACTCGAGGCACCGCGCGGAAGATCGTCTCGTCGAAGAAGGCGAGCGCCGTGCGGACCTCGTCCATCGGCTCAGGGGCGAGCTTGCGGACGGGCGATGACCGCCACAGCAGGCTTATCTCCTCGCGCAACCGGCGACGGATCTCGGCGTCGTCCGCCGGCCCGATCCGTGGATCGTCGAGCTGCTCGAGCAACCGATAGCAGCGTCGCAACGCCGTCAGCATCGTTCGGCGCCGCGCCTCGGTGGGATGCGCCGTGAGCACCGGCGTTATCTCGATCCTGCCGACGAGCTCTCGAATCCGATCCGGAGTCCATCCCCGTTCCAACAGCCAATCCACGGCATGTTCCGGGGAACCCTCCGGCGGATCATCGGGCGACTGCTCGACGCGTTTGATCTGACGGACCGCGTCCCGCTCTTCAGCCAGGTTCACCAGCTGGAAGTAGAGGCTGAAGGCGCCGGCCAGCGCTTCTGCCTGCCTGACCTCCATGGCGTCCAGCTCTGCCGCCATCGCGTCGCCTGCCGCGACACCGTCTTCCTCGTGAAACGCGATCGATCGGTGACGCCACTTCTCCACCAGATCGAGCAAGTCGGACCCACCTTGCTCGGCGATGACCTGCCCCAGCAGGGCCCCGAGCAGCTTGACCTCGCGGGACAAAGGGTCGCGCGCGCCAGCCGAACCCACTTCCTGCGGCTCGGCGCGGACTGCCGCGTTCCGGGCAGGACGGGGCCCCGTGCGACGCTGGTTTGCGCGAGTGACGACCATACTCACGAGCATACAGCCCGCGGCCCCTACCTCGACGCGCGGGCCCCGGGCGAGGCGCCGCCCGCAAGCCCTGCCGCTCGTGCCCAGATCGGCCCCCGCGCAGGCCGCAGGCGCGCTACCATCCGCGCCGTGGCCATCGACACCTTTCCCAGCCCCGCGGTGCCCGACCCGGAAGTTTCGTCGCTGATCGTGCTGTATGACGGGGATTGCGGCGTCTGCATCGAGACGATCCGCCAGCTCCGCCGCTGGGACCACGAATCCAAACTGCAATTCCTGACTTTCCGGGAAGCGTCGCTTTCCGGCCGGCCTTCGATCGAGCGACTCGTGGCGGATGGCGGTCTGGGCGAAGGGCTGCATGTCGTGGACGAGACCGCCGGCCGCGTCGTCTCGGGCGGGCACGCCGCGCTCGCCATCCTCGATGCTCTCCCCGGCGGCTGGCTCCTGCGGCCGTGGGCGATCCTTCCGACTACGGGCCTGGCCGCCGACGTCGTCTACCGAGTGGCCAGCCGCCACCGCGACCGGCTCGCGTGGCTCGTGGGGTTGCGTGACGAAGTCTCGTGCCCGCCACTCCCGGGCCGCCCTGCCCGCCCGACCGGGTAGGCACAGTCAGGCCGTTCATCCTGCAACTGGATGACTCGACACGGATCAGCCAGACGCTCCAGGACGTACCCTTGCGGATCATGATGAACCTTCCCTCCCACGCCACCCAGCTCCGGCTGGTGCAGCCCGTGTCGATCGACACGCATTGGGCCTATGACGTGCTATCCGAGGTCGGCGCCGTTTGGCTCGGCGAGCAGACGAGCGCCGCCAGGCCGGGGACGCGACGTTACCTTTCGGACTTGAGCTTCCCCGTGCGCGAACGTGCACCCCAGCTCACGTTCAAGAAGGCCGCATACGTGGAGCTCGGCGAGGTCCGGGCCACCGCCAACGGTTGCGTGGCCGAGATCAGCTGGCAATCGTCATCGCTGGCGCCGCTGTTCCCCGTCTTTGCGGGCCACCTGATCATCAGCCCCACCGAACTGAGGCTGGAGGGCTACTACGCCCCGCCCGGCGGCGGGATCGGCGCTGCGCTCGACCGCGCATTCCTCAACATCGCAGCTCGCGGGACTGCCCGTTGGTTCCTCGATCGGGCCGCTGAAGCCCTGGCATCGGCTTCGACTGCCACTACTGCCACCACCGACCGACGAATCGGCTCGGCGGACGCCCGAAGCTCGGCAGGATCGACCGACTGACCGCGGTCAAATTCGCGGGCACGAACGCCCCACGCCCGCGGCGCCTAGAACCCGCTGGGGGCGACGCCCGGGCCGGCTTCCAGGGGACCATCCCCGCGACACCCGGCAACCCCATGAGGAAGGAGGCCCTAGTGCCTGAGCCGTCCGCCATCAAGGGGGTCTTGCGCGCCATCGTCGAGGCTATGGAGGCCCGCGAGGCCGCCGAGCCCGACCTTCCGGAGTGGGAGGCCAATGCGCGACTACGCGCCGCCGAGGCCAGCCTGCTCCGCATCTACCGCGAGTCGGGACGTCACCATCCCCGGCGCCTCGGCATCGACATCGAAGTCTCGCACGCTTCGTTCGGACCAACCATGGTCGAGGTCGCCTGACCTTTACCGCCGGTCCTCGGGCGAGATCCACCTGAAGTTACGGCCGTGATCCGCCGATACCTTGCTCGGTTGGCCAAAACCGTGCCAATGGAGCCTGTCGTGCTTACACGGGCGGCGGAACAAGCCGACGCAAGCGCAGCCCAAAAGGACCGCCGCCTGCGAGCGGTCTACCGTCGAGAACTTCAGGAGAGCGTCTTCTTCACGGCGCTCGTCGTGTCGATCTTGATCGCTGCTGCGACGGCGATCATGTGCGTCGTCATGCCGAGCGTTGCCCTGGCGGAGACGGCTCTGAACCTGCCGCCGGTCTCGGCAGGGCTGGTAATCGCCTACCTGGCCCGCTGTCGGCGCCGCCGCTACATCATTCCGCTCGGCATGGTTCTCGGGCTGCTGCCGCTCGTGTCGTCTCTCGACTCGATCGTGCTGTCTCCGGGCTCGGAGCCTCTCGCCCTCGGAACTCTCGGGCTGATTCCCCTCGCTTTCGCGATCTTCCTGCCACTCGAGCGCAGGGAGCACCTGACGTGGCTCCTGGCGGCAAACAGCCTCTTCTTCGGCTGCTTCGTGGTCGCAGGCCTCGGCGCCACCTGGGGAAACGAGCTGCCGGCCCTGGCATCCTCCGCGACCCTGGCATCCGCTCTCAGCCTGGGCGCGAACGAAGTCCAGCTCCGCCGCCGTCGCCAGATGAACGGACAACTCCTCGCGGTTCGCGGACTCTACGGCCGCATGAAGGAGCACGAGCTCGATCTGCGCCGGCAGGACGAATTCCTGTTCATGCAGCAGGAGACCCTGGTGGTCCAGCAGGCAGAGCTTCTGCGACTCAACGAGGAGCTCGAGAGCATCGCGCGCCTCGACGCGTTGACGGGCCTCGGAAACCGCCTGAGGTTGAACGAGGATCTGGCGCAGATCGCCGGACGGATCGAGCGCAACGGCGGGACTGCCGGCCTGCTGCTGATGGATTTGGACCGCTTCAAGCGCCTGAACGACACGCTCGGCCATTTGGCCGGCGATGCGGCGCTCCGAGGCGTGGCGGCCGTCCTCAAGCACACGAGCCGCGTCGGCGATGGGCTGTACCGCTATGGCGGCGAGGAATTCCTGATCATCCTGCACGACGCCGACGAAGCCGTCCTCAAGATCGCGGGGCAGCGCTACTTGACCGCCATCCAGGCCGCCGGGATGCCGCACGGCGACAACCAGCCCTGGGGCGTGGTCACGGCCAGCGCCGGCGCCACCGAGCTTTCGCAGCGCAACTGCCTGGACGTCGACGGGGCGTTGCACATGGCGGACGAGGCTCTATGCCGAGCCAAGGATAGGGGTCGCAATCGCTGCGAAGTCATGATTCAGTCGACCGGCGCGGTCGTGCCGATCGATCAGCAGCGGGCGGCGAGCTAACCCGAGCTAGCGCCGAGCTGACGCCGAGCTGACGCCGAGCTCGAACCTCCGGCATTGCGGCGACTCCAAGCGGCACGCCCGGGGCGATGGTACCGTCTCGGGCATGTACCGAGACCGAGAATGGTGGGGCACCGAACTGCAGATTGGCCTCACCGCGTTCGCTTGCCTGATGGCGGTTTTGATCGTGTTTTCTGCCGTGGACGGTGTGTTCCTGGCCCTACGAGACACGACCAACCCCGATCGGATCGGCGAGGCGCTCGCCTGGACGTTGGTCACACCCGTGCACAGGCTCAACGTGCCATTCGCGCAGTTCTTCCTTGCCTCGTTCCTGGGCTTCCGCCTCCTCGTCCCGACCTTTGCGGGCGCGCCACCCCGGGCCGTGGCTGTGGTCGTCGTCACCTGGCCACTCGCGTTCGCCGGTCTTGCCAATTACGGCGATGTGTCCAGCGCTTTGTGGTTCGGCGCGATCGGAGTGTCGTGGGCGCTCATCATGCCGCTGCCGAAGAAGAACCTGCTCACCTACGGCCCGATCATCGCCGGCATAATCGCAGGCCTCGCGTTCGGCTCGTTCGCCCAGCCAAGCGTCGGGCTCGAGGTCGCGATCATCTGGTGCGCCTGGCGCCTCTACCGACGCCACCTGGACGAGGTCGCAGCAACGTCCATAGCCGCCGCCTTCCTGCCCGCCGCTGTGGCCGTACATAACCCCGCTGGCATGTTCACGGGTCCGGCTGTCTACACCACGACCCTGATCGCCATCCTCCTGGCCCTGGCAACGGCGGCCCTCCTGTTCTCGCAGTTCAACGCCGGCCCCCCCGACGAGACCGCGGACGCGACCGCCGACGCCACCGCCAACGCGACCGCCAACGCCACCGCCGACGAGTAGTCGAGGCCGCGACCGAGTTGCCCGCGCCCCGTCTGCTACTTCAGGTCGGAAACCCGGACGACCTGCAACTTTGTCGGGATCAAGGTGGTCCCCCGCCGGTAAGCCGGCTGCGGGCCAAGGACGAGCCAACCGCCAGTGAGCGCAACGCCGTCCAGAATCCCGACGGGTTCTGAAGCCGAGGGTCCAAGGATCAGGAAATTCGCGTTTGGGTACTCCACCGTCCAGCCGAGCCAGCTGTCTGAGACGAACGTCGGGCAGCCGTACGCGGTCTGGGCATCCACCGGCTGCCAGCCGGGTGCGGAGGCAGTCGAGCCGTTGCAGCCCCAGGCGATCTCGCCGGGGCCGGCGGTCAACCAGTAGGGGCCATCGGCGATATGGCGGGCCGCGGAGGCACCGTTTGGCAGCAGCATGAGGCGAGAGCCTCGATACCACGGGTACGATGGGGAATCGCCGTTGCTCCCGGCAGGTTGAACGTCCGAGTCCTCGACCCAGGCCAGGTCCGGGCCTGCCCACTTCATCTCCTCGACCGGGCCCCCGAGCGGCATGGTTCGCGTGGCGCCGGACGAGAGCGTCAGCAGGTTGAGCTCGATGCCGTGGGTCAGGTCGCCCGTCGTGTAGGCAAGCACGCCGTCGCCCAAGGCGACCGCGGGAACCGCCGGAACCGGCGGCTCCCCTGCCCCTGAGTTGAGGCCGTTGACTATCGGCGGGTTGCTCCCCCGGGCAACGACTCTGTTAGCTCCGGTCTCGAGATCGGTGAGGACGACGCGCCAGCTGCTGCAACTGACCAGTGGCTCTGTGTGGGCCCGCTCGGTCGGCATGGGCGACGGCATCGACGTGTGGCAGGTTTCATCGACCCACGCCGCCTGTGAGCCCGCGACCGAGACGTCCTGCGCGACCGAGGCGGATGGAGCTCGTATCTGGCGCAGCGCCCCCGTGTGGAGATTGGCTGCGTAGAGGGCCTCGGCCCACGTCGCTGGATAAGGGTAGGAGATGCCCATGACCAGCCAGTCGCCGTCCGCGACCAGTTGGTTCGTATCGACCTGGGCGCCAGCGGGCAACGGAACGTCGGTCCGCAGTGCTGCGGGTATATCGAGCACGGTCGCAGCGGTCGAAGGGGTCGAGTTAGGGGATTCGATCGGCCACTTTGTCTCCGTGGGAAGCGGAGAGGCGGACCCGGTCGGTTCCGTGGCCACGATGGTGGGCGAGCCGCCGCTCGGCGACGGGCTTGCGAAGATCGCCGGAGTACCGCTCTGCCGCCAATAGAACAGTGCCGCGGTCAGGGCCAGCGCGACGGCGACGGTCGCCGCCAGCTCGGCCCATCGCACGACCTTGGCCGGGCGCCAGACCGGGAACGTCGGCCGGCGAGTGTCCACGCGCTGCCAGGACGCGGCGAGGAGACGCACGGCCCGCCGGTGCCCCTCGAACAGTCGGCCGCACCGTTCGCATGCCGCCAGGTGTCGCTGCTCCGCGTCGGTAAGTCCCACCTGGGCGCTGCTTTCCGCGGCCTCGGCCAGCTTGCGCTCGGCCACGTGAGGACCCCCGAGCCAACCCGTCGTCATCGTTCCAACTCCTTCACGGTCGCCGGGGCAAGTTCGCGCGCGAGCTTCTTGCGGGCCTTCCAGAGACTGGCCGCCACCGTGCCACGAGCTACTCCAAGCACCTGGGCCGCTTCCTCCTGCCCATAGCCGAGTCCGTAGACCAGAGCTATCGCGAGCCGTTCGCGCTCCGGGAGTCTCGCCACCGCGGCCGAGCAGTCGAGCCTCGCCTCCGGGTCCACGGGGACATAACTCGGCTCGGTCCCGTCCAGACTTGGGAGTCGGCGACGACGCGCCTGTGCCGCCCCACGAGCCGCGATCCTGCGCAGCCAGGGCCGCAGGTTCCGCTGGTCGCGGAGCTCTCGGATGTGTGCGCGGCCGTAGAGCAAGGCTTCCTGGGCTACGTCCTCCGCTTCGTCCCAGGCTCCGAGGGCACGGGACAACAGGCAAAGCTCCTCGAAGAGCCTGGCATAAGCCGCGTCGAAGTCATCGAGCACGTCAGGCGTTACCGAGATGGCTTCCACACTCCTCTGGTAGGAACCGGAGCCCGCATTGTTTACCGCACCCAGTATTCACGAGCCAACTAGTTCCGGCGCCTTGATCCAACCGTAGCCCAGCGTCGTACAAGTGACAGCGGGAAGTTGGATCGGAACCGCAAGCCCGGGAGCCACCCCGGAAGAGAGGGGATCCCAGATGAGTCGCGCCGTGCTTTGCTGTGCCTTGCTCGCGGTGGTTGCCGCCGGCTGCGGCTCCACGTCATCGACCGGGCGATATCCGGCAGCCAGTTCCGAGGAGCACCACCGCCCCACGATGGCGCCGTGGACCAACGCCCCCGCGTCGTTCCAGTTGCCAACGCAGCAGGCGCCGGGCACGCCGTACCCCGCAGTCCAGTTTCCGAGCGTCGGCATCAACCCGTACGTCGACGCCGCGCTCGACAGCGACTCCACTTTCGGCCTCGACGTCGATACCGCCTCCTACACCGTCGTGCGGCTGGCTGCCGCCGCGCTATCGGAGAAGCTGCCGCAGACGGCGGAGGCCCGCGACTTCGTCGGAATGCTCGACCAGATGGCCGGTCAGGGGTGGTAGAAGTCGATGACCACTCGGACGCGGCCGCTGCTGACCCAGACCCCGACCCCGGCCCGGTCGAATGCCGGGTTCATCAGGTTCACGTAATGGCCGCCCTTGTACGACGCTTCACTCTGGAAGTAGATCGCTTCGACGACCATCCCATCCATGACCGTTGAGGGCGAGCCTATGTTCTCGGCCCAGTGGTAGCCCGTGTAGCCCGCCCTGGCCAGGCGCTGGCCCGGCGTGCCGTCGGAGAAGTGGTTGAGGATGTTGCGGTCGGCCATGAACTTGGCGAAAGGCCGGGCCACCTTCGTCGAGATCCCGTCGTCCATGACCAGAGCGGGCGCCGCTCGCAGGGTGTGCGGACCGGACGAGCGGCACAGCCCGCCGTTGAGTACCCAACCGCCGGTGCGGGTGCAGTTGGTGAGTTGCAGGAAGTAGACCTCGGCCTCGTGCAGTTGGGCGCTGCCCACTCCGAGGCCTCCCGTCGTCGGAATCTTGACGGTGCTCGGAGCCTTCGTCGAGCTCGGAGCCTTCGTCGAGCTCGGAGCCTTCGTCGAGCTCGGCGCCTTCGGGGGGACCGGCTTGGCGACGGTGAAGGTCGCCGAGGCCGCCGCCGCCAGATGGAGCCCGCCGCTCGAAGTGGCGTCTGTGGAGACCGTGGCCACGACCTTGGCGCCCGCGGGGAGCTTCGCGCTCGGCACCAGCGCGAGGACCGTGTCGTCTTCGGTCCAGGAAGTCTTGCCTGTCACGGCTTTGCCGTTGGCGGTCACGGAGAACGCCGCGGCCGTCGATGCCTCGTCCATCTTCGTGGTGAAGCGGGCCGACACGACCTGCCCCGAATCGATACCGGTCGAGCCATCGCGCGGCCCAAAGCGCATGACCGAGGGCTCCACTTGCGTCGAGGCGGTCAGCGGCACGATCGAGGCCAGCGGCACGGCCGCGGCATCGACCATGGCACCGGAACTGAAGCTCACCAGGTAGCTCGTTCCCAGGGCGAGCGGCTGACCTGGGGTGAAAGTGAACACCTGCGATCCGGCATCGGTCGGATCGTCGCCGCCGATCGTGCCGCCCACGAGAGGTGCGACGTGGAACGCGTTCTCGACCGTCGCGAGCTTGACTGGCTTCGTGAAGGTGAGGACGAATTTGGTCGTCGGAGCGATCGAGTCGCCGACGACGGTAGACGCCGTGATCTTGCCCGAGGTCAGGGACGTGGTGAGGAACGAGGCATCGGTCGGGTTGCCGAGCTTGAGACCGTCTCGATCGAGGGCGGCTGCGGCGACGTCGAGGGTGTAGTAGGTATCGGGCGCCCAGTAGGCATCTGGCACGAGCGAGACCATCTGCCCGGCCGCGTCCCATTGGAGGTGGAATTCGACGAAGGGCGCCACGGTCAGCGAGGCCGCCACGCTGGCTTCGTTCATCGGCTTGGAGAACTCGATCCCGAAGGGCGCGGTGAGGCCCAGGTCGGTGACGATGTTCGGCTGAGCGGTCGGCGGCTTGGGCGCGAAGCTCGGTGCCGCGTTAGCCGACACACCCTTCGAGGGCAGCCCGACCAGCAACCCGCCGGCTACGAGGGCCACGACCACCCCGAGGGCGACGAGGCGCGCCAGAACGGATCGGTGGAGGAACGCGGTGATGTAGACGAGGCCCAGAACTGGGAGTGCGAGCGTGGTGGTCGCAAGCCTTCGCAACAGGTATTCCTCGGTGCGGGTCGGGGCCTGTGGGTGGTGGGTGCGTTGAGCCTCGGGCAGCCTAACACTGCCCTACCCGATCCGGCAACCCAAACGGGCCTGTCGCGCCCTGCGGCGGGACGGGACTTACCAGTCGGCCTCGACGGTGCCGCCCGAGAACTGCGTGCTCGTGGCCGTGTACTGGTGCACTTCGAACCGGTTCCCATCCGGATCTTCGAGCCAGATCTGCCAGGTGTTGTCGACCCCGAGCTTCTTGGGGGTGACCGCGACGCCACGCTCCGTCAGCTTCGCGACCACGGCATCGATGTCGTCGGTCTCCAGGCAGAAGTGGGCGATGCCGTTGTTGACCACGGGACCGAGGTTCGGGTCCTCGAAAATCTCCACGAACGTCCCCTCGGCGACGACCATGTAGACCCCGAACAGGGAGCCCTTGCGCGTGAATCGGAATCGGATCCCGAAGTCCAGCTTCTCGTACCAGGCGACGGACCGTTCGAGATCGCTCGAGTTGAGGCAGACGTGGGCGAGGCGAGTGAACATCATCGCTACTCCCCCATCGGTTCGAGCACGAAGACCGGGATCTGCCGGTCCGTCCTGTTCTGGTAGTTCGCGTAGTCGGGCCAGGCTTCGACCGCGCGCTGCCACCAAATGGCCTTCTCGTCGCCTTCGACCTCGCGGGCCGTGTAGTCGCGTTTCGTGGCGCCGTCCTGCAGCTCTACGTGCGCGCACTCCTTGAGGTTGTAATACCAGACCGGGTGCTTCGGGGCGCCCCCTTGCGAAGCGACCACGGCGTACGCGCCCTCGTGTTCGACGCGCATCAGGGCTGTCTTGCGCAGCTTGCCGGTCCTGGCGCCGAGGGACGTCAGCACGATCACCGGCCTGCCGCGAAGGTCGCCGCCCTGCTCGCCGTTAGTGGCCTCGTAAAGCTCGGCCTGCTTGCGCGCCCATGCGGCGCTGCTCGGTTCGTATTGTCCTGTGAGTGGCATGTCCCAAGATTACGCCCCTATTCGATAACCGGCCGGCCCGTAACGCCGAGCCGGCCCGTAACGCAGATCAGGCCTTGGCAGTGCTCCAACCCGGGTAGTTGCCCGTGGTGTCGCCCGGAGCGCGGTCGCCCGAGTAGTGGTGGAGCGGCAGGCCGTTGTAGGTGACCTGGATCGTCCCGTCGTCCCGAGTGATCGTCGCGAGCGCGCCGCTCGCTCCGGAGCCCGCGGACGGAGTCGTTCCGCTGGTGACCGTCATCGGCGGCCAGGTGGGCGCGCAACCGCTGTTGCAGGCGCTCTTGCCGCTGTTCGCGACGTCGGTGGCGAAGACGTAGAGAGTCATCCCGCTCGAGCCGTCGACGAGGATGTTTGCGCCGCCAATGCTCTTGACCGTCACGGTGGTCGCGGACCCGGATCCGGGAGTGCCGCTCGCCCCCGCGGGAGCCTGTGTCCCGGCAGAGCTGCCGCACGCGCCCACCAGGAGTGCGACCGCGATCGACGCGGCCATCAACTTGCGAAACGAGGTCATCGGAATACCGCCTAGAGCTGAGGGAAAGGCGGCGAGGGTTTCGCCGCTCATCGTGCTTACGTCTCCCGAAGCTGTTGTGGCGGTGCCGGTCCGGCAGGCGCGACGAAACTCCGTAGACAGCACGACATTCGCCGCGGGGCCGGCAGCACGAGCGAGAATGCCGGTCGGTCACATCGTGGCGGGAGAGTCCGGTGGCGGAACGAAAGACGATTGGCGCGCTGCTCGACGCGGCGCGGTCGCGCCTCGAGCGGCTCGAGCCGCAGGCGGCGTTTCGAGCCCAGGCGGAGGGCGCGCTGATCGTCGACACTCGCTGCGCCGAGCTCCGCCGCGACGAGGGCACGATCCCCGGCTCGGTACACGTGCCGCTCTCGGTGCTGTACTGGCGGCTCGATCCGACCTCCGGCCACGCCCCGATCCCGCGTTGATCGACACGGAGCGCCAGATCGTGCTCTGCTGCGCCCACGGCCACTCGTCGAGCATCGCCGCGGCCACCCTCCTAGATCTCGGCTTCGGCCGCGCCACCGATATCGTGGGCCGCTTCGAGGCGTGGGCGGCGGCGGGCCTGCCGGTGACGCCGCCCGAGGGTCAGGCCCGATCGTAGACGGCTACGTACCAGAGCCCGCGCGTCGCGCTGGCGCTGAGCTCGAAACCAGCCGACCGAAGTGTTCGATCGATTCGATCGAGGTCGTGGACGAACGTGGTGCACGAGCGCCGGCATAAGCCGTTCAGCCCGTTGTCGAGGCGGCGGCCCACTCGCGCCGCCAGCCCGCGCCAGCCGCGCGAGTTCGGGACCGAGAAGGCGTAACGGCGGCGGGCGGCCGGGATCGAATTCGCCAGGAGCTTGTCGGCGTCCGGGTAGCAGCAGATGACCCGATCGAGCACGACCCAGTCGGCGGCATCGAGCGCCGCCTCGGCCCCGTCGCCGAGCGTGAGAGTGGCCCTGTCGGCCAACCCCGAGGCTGCGAACCGTTCGCGGGCCCGCTCGATGCTGGCGCCCGAGAGGTCGACCCCGCTCGTCCCTGCGGCTCCGGCGCGGAGCAGCTCCAGCATCAAGCTGCCGCGGCCGCAACCGAGCTCCAGGACCGTTCGATCGGTCGGATCGCCTAGAAGACCCACTAGCGATTGCGTCGTCGCATGCAGAGACGATCCCGCGCCCGGCCCGGCACGCTCGACCTTCGAGTCGAAGTGGGCGCCGATGCGCGCGCCGATCGACGGCCCCGAGTCGCAGTCGCAACCCGACCCATCGCGATCGCATCCGGCGTCAGCCACGCCGAGTCTCTGCGACCTTCGCCGATGGGGTCCCGAAACGCCGCGCCATCACAATTCTCCGCACTTCCCCGCCTCACCTCTTTGGAACTCGCTTTGCCCCGACCGGCCGCGGCATGTTGGTACGACGACCTCGTTGGAATATACGGCCCCTTGTCGAGGGCGCCGACGCTAGACCCCCACGACCGCCACGCGCGCGGCCTCCGGTTCTCCTTCCAGCAGTCGCTCGAGGTCGCGGTGGTCGCTCGTCAGGATCAGAGCCGGTACCGACGCGAGAGCTTCGGCTGCGACGATGGCATCGACCGCATCAGATGTCCCGGTCTTCGCCTGCAACTCCCCGGCACGACGGGCGACCCGCTCCGACGTGGGCTGGAATGCGTCCACCTTGTTGAGCACCCGATCGAGATGCGCCCGATCGCGGCCGCCGCGATGAACCTGGGCGAGAACCGGCGTCGGAATGACGACCGCGTAGCCCTCGCGAACGGCACGGTCCAGGGCGGCTCTGGCGTTTTTGTCCCCGCCGGCCAGGGCGAGGATCCCCCCTGCGTCCAGGATCACGCGCCGCGACCGAGGAAGCGCCTCTACCGAGGCCACTCCTGCCCCTCGCTCAGCCGCAGCGACTCCTCCGGAATGGGACCGAACTCATCGGCCAGCTCCGCAAGCAGCTCTTCGAGCCGCTCCTTCTGAAGGCGCATGGCGAGCGACTCATTCAGGAAGCGCGAGAACCCGCGCCCACCCACGCGCGCCTTCGCCTCGGCGACGTTCGCGGCATCAAGGGTCGTGGACACTTTCACTGTGCTCATACTGACTATCCTACTCTCAGTAGGATCGCAGTCAAGAGCGGGCTGAGCCTGAGCAGACAGAGTCGAGCCTCCTTCAACATGGACCGCGGGATCGACAGCGCGAAGTTTGCCGGTCGACCATTCACCGCCGCTTATCACCGGAGCCCGTGGCGACTACTGACATCACCGACTTCTACGTCTTTCAGGCGCCAGGGGGCAGGGATCGGTCGGTTCTCGTCCTGAACATCAATCCCGACGCGTCCGCGCTCGAATCCAGCTTCGATCCGGCCGCCAGGTACGAGCTCAAGATCGACACCGACGGCGATTTCGAGGCCGATGTCGCCTTCCATGTCGTATTCGCGTCGTCCTCCGACCGCAGGAGCACCGCCACCGTGTACCGGTCGACCGGAGTGGCGGCCCGGGGAACCGGTCAAATCGGCGAGGTCGTGATTTCGAACGCGCCGGTGTCGGTTGGCGGCGAGGTCCAGATCGTCGCGGTGGACGGATACCGGTTCTACTCGGGCCTGCGCAGCGATCCCTTCTTCCTCGACGGGGACGGCCTCCGCAATGGCTTGCAGTTCACGGGTCACGACACCTTCACCGAACGAAACGTCTTCGGGCTGGTGCTCGAGGTCCCGAACTCCGCGCTAGGGTCGGCCGCCGGATCCGCCGCGCCGATCCGACTCTGGGCTCGAACCATGGCTCCCGTGCATGGCAACGTGGCCCAGGTCGACACAGCCGGGCGCCCCGGCATCGCAACCGCGTTCAATCGTACGGACGCCGATCGGGCCGGGTTCAACGAGACGCCACCGACCGACCAGGTGGCACGGCACGGTGCGAGGTTCGTCGCAGCCCTCCGGTCCATGGGCTATCCCGAGGTCGAGGCCGGGGAGCTTGCGCTCAGTCTGCTCCCCGACGTGCTCGAGTACGACCCGTCCGGCCCCGGCGGCTATCCCAACGGCCGACGTCTCACCGACGATGTCGTCGATCTGATGATCGCGATAGTGACGAAGGGCCGAGTGACCGCCGATGGGAGTCGGCCCGCACAGCGACCTGCTCGACGAATTCCCGTATCTCGGCGCGCCACATGCGGTCTAGCTCGCTAGCGCCCGCGCCAGCTCCGCGAGGAGTTCCTGCTTGCGGGGCTCCGTGGCGAACGAGCCGGTGATGGCGTTGGTCGCCAGCCGGGCCAGATCCGTGGCCGTCAGCCTCACCGCCGCGGCGATCGCGCGGTAGTTGTCGCCGATGTAGGCGCCGAAGTAGGCCGGGTCGTCCGAGTTGATCGTGACCGCCACGCCGGCCTCGAGCAGGCGCCGGACCGGCGACTCCCCCATCGTCGGGAAGACGTGCAGCCGAACGTTCGAATTCGGGCAGGCCGTCAGCGTGACGCCGGAGTCGACCAGGCGGCGCATCACCGCCGGATCGTCCGCCGCCCGAACGCCATGGTCGATTCGCGAGACGCCCAGAGCGTCGATCGTTCGCGCGACCAGCGACGCGTCGCCTTCCTCGCCCGCGTGCGCGACCGCTCGCAGGCCCAGCGATCGAGCCCGAGCGAAGGTGCCCGCGAACGGCTCGGGCGGGAAGCCGATCTCGCTCGAGTCGAGCCCAACCGCCACGATCCGATCCAGCCACGGCTCCGCGGCCGCCAGCGCCGCATCGGCCGCTTCGACCGGGAGATGGCGCAGGAACGACAGGATGAGGCCGCTCGTGATGCCGTATTCGCGCTCGCCCTCCGCGAGCCCGTCGAGGATGCCGCCAATCACGTCGCCGATGGGAATGCCGCGCTCGGTGTGCGTCTGCGGATCGAAGAACGGCTCGACGTGGCGAACGCCGTCGGCGTGGGCGCGTGCCAGATACGCCCGCGTCAGGTCGCGGAAGTCCTCGCGCGTGACGAGCACGGAGCAGGCCGCGTAGTAGACGTCGAGGAACGACTGCAGGTCGCTGAACTGGTACGCGGCCCGGATCTCCTCGAAAGATCCGAATGGCAGCGCGACGCCGTTCCTGGCGGCCAGATAGAGCGCCAGCTCCGGTTCGAGCGTGCCCTCCAGGTGGACATGCAGCTCGACCTTTGGCAGCCGCTCGATCAGCTCGGCGAGCTCAGGATCGAGTGCGCCGGGGGCGTCCGACAGCACGTTGCTCACTACCTCCGCGGCAGGCGGCGACGCGTGGCGACGACGCGCATCGCGCGCGCCGCCGAGCGGGCAATCGCCCGCGAGTTGTGGGCCAGTCTACCGAGTCGGCCACAATTAGTCGGGGTTTGCTACATGAGGCCCAATCCATGCCGGCTCCGCTTGGCAAGACGCCGACGAAGAAGATGCCCAAGATCGACGTATTCGGCCTCGGGGACTCGCAGTCAACGCGCGCGGCGGTGCGATTCTTTCGCGAGCGACGGATCGTGGTCCGCTTCGTCGACCTCGGCAAGAAGCCGATCGACCTCGCGGAGCTCCGCCACTTCATGGATCGGCTCGGTGCCGCGGCGCTCCTCGATGCCGACCTCGCGACAGACCAGGGCGGCCTGCTGGCGCGAATCCGCGCCGATGCCAGCCTGCTCCGGCTCCCGCTCGTGCGCCACGGCGACGATGTGACCGCCGGCCAGGACGAGACGACCTGGAGAGCGTGGCTGGCTCGAGGCAAGTCGCGCTAACCGGCGTGGAAGGCGGCCAGCCGTTCGGCCTCCGCTTCGAGATCGCGAATCGTCTCTGTGGGGAGCGGCGCGAACGGTCGCGCGTGGCGGCCAACGCCTTGCCGCTGCCGAACGGCCGCTTTCTGGTCGTACTTGCGCCAGGTGAGAGTTGGGCCAGACGCGAGCGCTACGATCGATCCCCGACCACTCACCGGGCCGGAACCCGAGCGTGAGCCGCCCCGCCTGCCGAGGGATTCCGCTTGACGACGCGCTGTCGGGCCGCGACTTCACGCCTAACTCCCGCCACAGGCAAGTTGGGCCAGAAACCTATGCCCGACTCGAGCCCGCGCTCCGGATGGCGGAAGATCGGCGCGAAGGATCGACCGTCTTGCGGCAGCCCCGAAGTGAGCAGAGTGCGATGCTCGGCGACCCGTCGCCGGTTCGTGCGAGAGTCGCCCACGATCAACCACCCGCAAACGGATCGGGCGATCCAGCCACGCTCGGCCGCAATTCGAGTCGCGAGCCGTCGCTTTCGGTCGAACGTGCCGATGAGCTCGTTCACGTCGACGATGGCGGTCTTGAGCTCGATCACCACGAGAGACCTGGTGGCCTCGTGCCAGGCAAGAATGTCGACGATCCCGCGCTCGCCATAGATCGAGAAGGAGATTTCGCCGACCGCTGCCCAGCCAGACTGACGGACGATCCAGGCCGCGACTCGCTCGCCCAATGCCGCATGCCGAGCGCTCGCCACGCGCTCGAGCTCGCCGCCGGCAGATCGCGGGACGAGCTCCAAGGAGACGCCGAGCTTCGCCGCGACTCCGCGAAGCGCGGGCAACGACACTCGGTCGAGGGCGCCGCGCTCCAAGCGCGACACGAGCGAGGCCGAGACTCCGGCGCGCGTCGCCAGGTCGCACTGGCGCCAACGTCGCTTGATGCGAGTCGCCCTCAGCGCCAGACCGAGCTGCAGATCGTTCACGGCGGCCAGGATGAACCCGGGCTCTCATCGCGGGCTTATCTGGCCGTCTCACGATTGGCGCCGATCGCTCGCGCCATGCCGACGCTCCTGCGCACGGCGGCCGGGTACGACATCGACCGGAACTCAGTTCGCACCTGACGACCAGCCGCGCCCCGGCAGCAAGGGCAATTGACGGCCTGATTCGACCGTCACGAGCGAGGCGGGCGTACGATGCTGCCATGCCGATCCCCGTCGTCAGGCACCAACCCCCGTTCTTGGGCATTCCCGGACTTGCCTGGGCAGCGGTCGTCGTGATCCTGGCGTTGGTCGCTGCCTGTAGCGGCGGGGCCCCAACAACCAGCGGCGGCCCGAGACCTGGAGCGTTCTTCGCTGTTCCCACCCTGACGGCACCGCCGACTCCCTCGCCGACGTTAACGCCCTGGCCGAAGCCCTCCCCCACACTTACGCCCTGGCCGAAACCCTCACATTCGGAGACGCCCATTTCGACCGTCGACAGCTTCAAGCGAGCCGTCACGAGCAGCGACTTCCAGGCCCAAGGGTCCATCGGCGGGTCAGTTGCGGTGGCTCTTATCATCGGCTCGACCTCAGGCGCGATCACGGGAACGTTCATGGTCAAAGGCAAAGACAGCGCCGTCTCGATCGCCTGGGGCGTCCTGGGAATCACGACCGCGAGCGACAACATCGTCGTCGGCGACTCGGCTTACTCGCGCACCAATGGAGGCCAGTGGTCAAAGGCGCCGGCCTCAGGCAAGACGCTTCAGGGCTTTGTCGGCAGCGGGATCGTGCTCACCGATGAGGGCGTTGAGTCCAAGTTCGGCAAACAGCTCCACCGCCTGAGCGTCGCGGACATAGCGAGCGTCGACCTCGCTGCGTTCGGCATCACCGCCGGGCCCGGTCAGGAGAACCTCAAGGTCAGCAGTGTGTCCTTCTGGGCAGAGGACGACGGCACTCCGGCTGGCCTGAGCATTCAAGCTTCCCTCGACCAGCAGATCTTCGGCACGCCATCCCACGAGACGGTCACGCTCGACATCAGCATCGACACGTTGTCGGGCGTGACGATCACGGCGCCAACGAACTAGGCGCCAACGAGCTAGCCGCCGCGCGCGGCGGTGCGATTCTTTCGCGAGCGACGGATCGTGGTCCGCTTCGTCGACCTCGGCAAGAAGCCGATCGACCCCGCGGAGCTCCGCGCCTTCATGGATCGGCTCGGCGCCGCCGCGCTCCTCGATGCCGAACTCGCGACAGACCGGGGCAGCCTCCTCGCGCGGATCCGCGCCGATGCGAGCCTGGTCCGGCTCCCGCTGGTGCGCCACGGCGACGCTGTGACCGCGGGCCAGGACGAGACGACCTGGAGAGCCTGCCTAGCTCGGGGCGAGTCGCGCTAACCGGCGTGGAAAGCGGCGAAGCGTTCGGCCGCCCCGGCCGAGGGCCGTTGCCCGACCTCGCCCCTGCCGAACGGCCGGCATCTGGTCGAACTTGCCTGGGGTGGGAGTTAGGTCAGTTGGCGTTGGCCGAGCCGGCTGCAGGCCACTCACCGGGCCACGACCCGAGCGTGCGCACGGCCGCCGACGGTCGGACTGAGCTTCACGACGCGCCGTTGGGCCGCCACTTCGCGCCCAACTCCCGCCCCAGGCAAGTTCGGCTAGAAAGCAATGCCCGACTACTCACAGGCCGTCGGCACATCGCCGGCTGGCGCCCGTGGCGGACGAACCGGGCATATCACTTTGCCGCGGGCTTCGGTATCACTTTGCCGCACGGCGCCGATGCGCAACGTTATCCGCCCTCCGCGCCCTTCGACTCGGCTCCCCACGGAGTAGAGTCCGCCTGCATCCGGACAGCAAGTGGGGATGAGCGTGGAAGGGCTGATCTGCTCCAGCTGCGGCGGCGCGGTCAGCGCCAGCGATTCGGCATGCCGCCACTGCGGAACGCTCTTTCAGACGGTGATCCGACCGAAGGGAAGCCTGCCGAACGCCATGTTCCGGGCGTTTCTCGTCGCCTGGTCGCTCAGCCTGCCGGTCCTTTGCTTGTGGCTCACTCTTACGGCTCCGAATCATTGGGGCGCAGTCCTCGCGTGGCTCACGAACCAGTTCTATTTCGTGCCCTGGATCACGGTCCTGATCACCCTGGCCGTCCTGACATGGGCCACAGAGGAGCGCCGATGACTGGCGGGCCAGCGGCCGGACCGACGTGCCCCAAGTGCGAGACCGCCATGGTCCTCCGGCGGAGACGGAGCGACGGTGCGGAGTTCTGGGGTTGCCCGCGATATCCAGCCTGCCACGGCACGCGTGAGCTGGCGGTAGTCGAAACGACCGCGCCGGCGCTCGAGGCGCCCGAGGACGAGGCGCACGAGGTGCTCAACCTCGAACTGCCGCCCCGGCCCTCGGTAGCGGGCGGGTCTGCCAGGGCCGAATTCGAACGGAGGCGCACGCGCGACCGAGCCGTGATTCGAAAACAGCGGCCGCTCATCCTGGCCTTTGGGGCAGCCTTCGCCGTCGGCGGGCTTGTGCTGGCAGCTTTCGGGCCGGTGCCGTCTGGGCCGCTCGGCCCGAGCTACCGGATGCTGTGGCTGCTCGTCCCGCTGGCGGCCGTGTCGGCGACGCTGGGCGCGCTCTTCCTGCCGAACACCACGTTGGCGTGGCGAACCGGGGCCCTCGGCGAGGAACGCACGGCCGAGCTGCTCCGGCCGCTGGAGGCGCAGGGCTTCCGGGTCATGCACGACCGACTGATGCCGCGTTCGAGGGCCAACATCGACCACATCGTGGTCGGGCCGCCCGGCGTCTTCATCGTCGAGACCAAGAACTACGGCGGCAAGCTCAGAGTTCGTCACGGCGAGGTCTGGGTTGCCGGACGCCGCAAGACCGAGATCGTGGCCCAGGCCAAGCGCGAGGCCGCGGCCGTCGCCGCCGTGGTCTCACCGGTCTCCGTCACTCCCCTACTCTGCGTCCACCGCGCCGATTTGGGCTGGTTCAAGATGGAGGCCGATGGGGTGCGGATCGTCGCCCCCAAGGAGATGGTCAGGGTTCTGGGCAAGGCGCCACTCCTGCTCACGCCGGACGACGTGACCCGTCTGGCCGACCAGATCGACAGGTCCCTCGTGCCGGCAGTCAGATAAAGCGTCAGCGAAGCGACGCGGGCATTACATCACCTGGGTATGGGCTGATATCATGTCAACCGTGATACGAACCCAGATATCGCTGACCGAAGTGCAGATGGACCGCCTTCGACGCGAGGCCAGGCGGCGGCATACCTCCATTGCAGCCATCATCCGCGACGCCGTCGACGCAACGGTGACGGAAGACTCCGATCGATTGACCCGGCAGCGACGTGCTTTCGGCCTGGCGGGCGCATTCTCATCCGGGCGGTCCGACACCTCGGAGCGCCACGACGAGATCCTGGGCGAAGAAACCCGCTGGTGATCGTTTTCGTCGACACCAGCGCGGTCTATGCGCTCCTCGACGCCGGCGACTCGAACCACGAGCGCGCGCTCCGCGCCACCGCACGCCTGCTCGGCGAGGAGTTGGTGACACACAGCTACGTTGTCGTGGAGCTCGTCTCGCTCGTCCGTCGCCGCCTCGGCGCCGACGCTGCTGCTCGACTGATCGACGAGGTCTTGCCGGCTATCGAGGTCACCGATGTCGATGCCTCGCTGCGCTCCCGCGCCCTCGTAGCCTTCCGCGCCACAACCGGCTCAGGCGTGTCACTGGTTGACCGGACCAGCTTCGAGTTTATGCGTCAGCGCGGGATCAGCCGAGCCTGGACGATGGACTCCGACTTCGCCACGGAAGGCTTCGAACCCGAGGCGTAGGAACAGTCCCCGACCACTCGAGCGACCAGTTGATGCGGCCGCTTCCTGCTACGCCGCGGCCCAGTGTTCGGAGAGGACTTCGGCTTGTTCCAGGACGGTTAGCGTGGCTTTGGCTTGTTTGTCGGGCGGGTAGCCGTGTTTGCGGAGGCAGCGCTTGACCAGGACTCGGAGATGGGCCTGGACGTTTTCGCGGACGGTCCAGTCGATCTTGACGTTGGCCTTCACGGTCGCGACTAGCTCACGCGCGATGTCGCGGAGGCAGTCGTCGCCCAGGACGGCGACAGCGGAGTCGTTCACTCCCAGCGCGTCGTAGAACGCCAGCTCGTCGTCGCTTAGGTGCAGCTGCTCGCCGCGGGCGTCGCGGGCACGCATGTCGCGGGCGAGGGCGATCAGCTCTTCGATGACCTGCGCGGTCTCCACGGCGCGGTTCTGGTAGCGGCGGACGGCTTCGTCGAGCATCTTCTCGAAGGAGCGCGCCTCGACCACATTCCGGCGCGACCGCGACCGTATCTCCCCTTTCAGCAGCTTGGCGAGCAGTTCGACGGCCAGGTTCTTCTGGGGCATGTCGTGGACTTCGGCGAGGAAGTCGTCCGAAAGGATCGAGATGTCGGGCTTCTTGAGGCCGGCGGCGGCGAAGATGTCGACGATTTCGTCCGAAGAGACAGCGCGCGAGACGATCTGGCGGATGGCGTGGTCGAGGTCCTCAGACGGCCGGCTCTCCCCTATCGCGCCTTTCGCGAGCACGGCTCGAACCGCCTGGAAGAAGGCAACGTCGTCGATGATCGCCATCGCCTCGTCCGACGGCACGGCCAGCGCGAACGCCCGCGACAGCGAGTAGACCGCATCCTGCAGCCGTTGCTTCCCGTCCTTCTGCGCGAGGATGTGCTCCTGAGCCCGCGGCAGCACCGAAACCCGCTCCCCCGCCGAGCCCCGCGAGAACGCCGACCAATCGAACCCGTGGAACAGCCCGCAGCAGACCTCGTGCTCGCGCCGCATCGCCATAACGGCCTCGGCCTGCGAATGCTCCACTTTCCCGCGGCCGCCGCTCTCCGTGTAGACCGCCAGCGCCTTGCGCAGCTCGTCGGCCAGGCCCAGGTAGTCCACCACCAGGCCGCCCGGCTTGTCGCGGAAGACGCGGTTCACGCGCGCGATCGCCTGCATGAGCCCGTGGCCGTGCATCGGTTTGTCCACGTACATCGTGTGCAGGCTGGGCGCGTCGAAGCCGGTCAGCCACATGTCGCGAACGATGACGATGCGGAACGGATCCGCCGGGTCGCGGAAACGCCGGGCTAGCGCCTCGCGCCGCGACTTGTTCCGGACGTGCGGCTGGAACTCCAACGGGTCCGTCGCGTTGCCGGTCATAACGACCTTGATTGCGCCGGCGTCGTCGCCCTCCCCCGCCCACTCCGGCCGCAGCGCCACGATCTCGCGGTACAGCTCCACGCAGATCCGGCGGCTCATGCAGACCACCATGGCCTTGCCGTACATGACTTCGAGCCGCTTCTCGAAATGGTCGACCAGGTCGGCCGCGACGAGCCGCAACCGCTTCTCCGAGCCGACGACGGCGGCCAGCTGCGCCCACTTCGACTTGAGGCCTTCCTTGCGTTCGACCTCCTCGCCTTCGGTGACCTCTTCGAAGTCGGGGTCGATCTTCGGCCGTTCGGCCTCGGATAGCTCGAGCTTCGCCAGCCGGCCTTCGTAGTAGATCGGCACGGTGGCGCCGTCTTCGACCGCGCGCTGGATGTCGTAGATGCTGATGTAGTCGCCGAAGACCGCCCGCGTGTTCGCGTCGGCCTTCTCGATCGGCGTGCCGGTGAAGCCCACGAAGCTGGCCGCCGGCAGGGCGTCGCGCATGTGGCGGGCGAAGCCGTCGATGAAGTCGTACTGGCTGCGGTGGGCTTCGTCCGCGATGACGACGATGTTGCGCCGGTCCGAAAGCTCGGCGTTGCGGTCGCTCGCCTCGGCGGGCATGAACTTCTGGATCGTCGTGAAGACGACGCCACCGCCGCCGACGCGGAGCTTGTCGCGGAGGTCGGCACGGTCGGCGGCCTGGACTGGATCCTGGCGCAGCAGGTCGCGACAGCGGGCGAAGGTGCCGAAGAGCTGGTCGTCCAGGTCGTTGCGGTCGGTGATGACGACGATCGTCGGGTTCTCCATCGCCGGATCGAGGATCAGCCGCCCGGCGTAGAAGGCCATGCTCAGGCTCTTGCCCGAACCCTGCGTGTGCCAGACGACACCGACGCGCCGGTCCCCGAGCTCGCCGCCGGGCTGTCGGCCCGACTCGTATCGACCTTGCGGCTCGCCCGCGCGCACGCGTTTGCGCCCAGCCGCCCGAAGCGTCTGCTCGACCGCGAAGTTGACCGCATGGAACTGGTGGTAGCCCGCCATCTTCTTGGCCAGTGAGCCGCCGCCCATGTCCTCGAAGACGACGAAGTACCGAATCAGGTCGAGGAACCGGCGCTTGTCGAAGACGCCTTCGAGGACCACCTGCAGCTCCGGCATCCCCTTGGGCGCATCGCCGAGCCCATCGATCGTGCGCCATGGCTTGAACCACTCCTTGCCCGCGCCCAGGACGCCGATCCGCGCCGCCGTCCCGTCCGAGACGACGAGCGCGCAGTTGTAGTCGAAGAGCGCCGGGATCTGCGACTGGTATGTCTGGAGCTGGCGGAAGGCCGACCAGATCGTCGCGTTCTCGTCGGCCGGGTTCTTCAGCTCGATCACGCCGAGCGGCAGCCCGTTGAGAAAGATCACGATGTCCGCCCGCCGGTTGTGTCCCTGCGGCCCGACCACCGTGAACTGGTTGACCGCCAGCCAGTCGTTGTTGTCCGGATCGTCGAAGTCGATTAGGCGCGCCTGAGCCCCCGCGATCGACCCGTCCGCCCGCCGGTACTCGACCGTGACACCGTCGACGAGCATCCGATGGACGGCGCGATTCCGCTCGATCAGCGAAGGCCCGTCCGCCCGAACGATCTTGCGGAAGGCATCGTCGAGGGCTTCCTGCGGGAGGTCCGGGTTCAGGCGCACGAGGGCTTCATGCAGGCGCCACTCCAGGACCACGTCGCGGTAGGTGGGGTCAGAGCGCTCGGCGCCGGGCTGGCCGACGGCGAAGTCTGGCCCGGAAACAACCGAGTAGCCCGAACTGGCCAGCCAAGCCAGCCCAGCATGCTCGACGGTCGACTCTGCGAAGCCTGTGCTCAATGAACGTCCCAGCTCACCAAGTCAGGCAGCATCTGAAGGCCGGCCCGTTGCGCACGGCGATGGCCCACGCGCCAGGCGATCAGAGGACCACCCGCAGAACCTTCACCACCCGCATTCACGCAGTCTGCCTTTGGATGACTGCTCTGGTGACCATCTCGAACAGCTCCTGGGCGTTGTTGGTGCAACCTTGGCCGCCATGCTCGCGTGTCTCTTTCTTGTGCTCTGGCGCATTGGAAGTGGCGTAGAAGAACAGCGGGGTGACATTGCCTTCCTTGCGCAGTCGGTCAAGCAATACGTATCCCTCGCGTGGGCCCTCGCGACGTCCCATGTCAGAGATGACTGCCGCGTAGTTGGCTCGCGATAGCCGTTCAAACGCTTCTTCGGTGGACAGCGCGAGCGTGAAGCGGAGGCCCATCGTCTCAAATGCCTGGCGTTCGTAAGTGTTGTTCTCCGGGCGATCATCGACCCAGAGCACGCGACTCCTCCAGCCGTCTACAGCCGAACTCGCTGGACCCGCCGCGCGTACTGTCTCGACGATCTGGTGCAGTTGCGCCTCCGACGCAGGGGTGTCTCCCTTCGCAGTTGCCGCAGTGAGGGAGGCGACCACGGCCATCTGCATCTTGACGTAGTTGTCCTCATTTCTGAAGTCGCTTGGGGCAAAGAGCTTGCTGCTATGCCTAGCGACCAGCCACGCGAAGACAGCCAGAACGAGAACGGGGAAGGTTACGAGGAAGTAGATGAGGGGAAGTCGCTCCGTAGATGTCAGCGACCCAGCGAAGATCGTGACCAACGATGCGAGGCCATACACCAGGACGATGAACAGGGCGATTATGCCAAGTGGATTCCTCGCCAGCGACTTAGCGGTGTCACCGAAGTGCTTCGTGTCGTCGTCCATCAGGACTCCTTTGCGCGACCAACAATGGGTCTATCCAGCGTCTACGTAGCAGAACGCCTGGTATTCGACAGCTGGCGGGCCTTCATTTCAGACAATCGAGGGTTGCGTGACCTCTCGTCTCGCAAATTCGGATGCCATCAGATAGATGTATTGCGTCGGCTGACCCGCGATGAATTCCTCCACGAGCGAGCCGAATGGTCCCTTAAGAATCGAATCGAATTGCTGGGGACGATACCGGGTGATCGAGCCCAGGTAGAACATCACTGCGTACACTGAGAGCAGTTGAGGCAATACTGCGCTGTGTTCGGCGGCAGGCGCCATGTATACGTAGTACTTCCGATACGGCGGGCTAGCCCCGACGATGACCCAGAGGCGGCTCTTCACCATTTGGACGAGCGACAGCATGTCGTCGGATGCCCGGGCCGTATATCTATGCGGCACTCGCTGCTCGTCACAAATCAGCTTGCGACCGGCGACGGACTCATTACAGGCAACCTCGCGGAAGAGAGTGTCCAAGCGAGATTCCGACAGCATTTGCGCGTGTGTGACGCGAAGCCGCGTCAAGTCGTCGGAGGGCAAGTACATCGCCAGCCAAAGCTCTCGCGAGGCTCTGTCCTCGAGAAAGCGGACATCGTGTAGTGCAACGAACCGCTCGGTCTTGTTTGCTGCATCAGCCCACAGTCGATGTCCAGGGAGCAGCTGCGGAAGGAGATCCGTCATGTCTAGCCTGGTCATGCCGGCTGGCATCGATTGACCCGTAACCGCCTTGTATAGCTCCGCGAAGACCTGCGGCCGCCCGTGGTTTGGCGATGCTGGCGTTGCCTGGAGGTACGCGCCCACCAGTTCCGGACGGCCAGGATCCAAACGCTCGGAGAGTCCGTGCTGTGCGCCGTCGAACGTGGTCGCGGCAGTCGCCGTCAACGCCAGCACCTTGGCCAGGTTGAGGAAGCAGTAGTAAAGCTGAAGTGGGCGCGCAGCGGCCACGTGAGCCGATGCTGCGGAAACGTAGAAGTCCCGCGCCTGCTCAAGGCACGCCAATGCCTCGTCTTTCGCCGCGGGAGGGCAGCGCTTCTGCACCGCGTCGCGGATTACGGTCCACGGGTCTCGGACAAATAGCGTCGATTGCAGTCCGGGTCTGCGATTCCCCCGATAAGTGGGCCAAAACGAGAATGGCACCGGCCGCGTCAGCACTTTCACCCGAGCGCCAGGGCGAGCTTGAGCCGGCCTCATTGCTGGCGACCGCCTTCTAGGGAAGGCAACTGGCGGGCCACTGAAGACGTGCGGACAGAAGCGGTGGAATAGGCATGGCGTCCGACCTCTTCGGCAAGAAGCTCCGGCAACATCAGATCCCTCAACTGGGACAACTCTCGGCATTCGCGCCCATTCGCGAGAATGGAGGCAACCAACGGATCCACGAGCGCCGAGAAGGCCTTTGCAATGGCCGCTGTCGGGATCAGCGTTGTAAGCGATTTGAGCTCGACAGAATTCAGACCTGGAATGGCGACTCCCGTCCCCCGAACCCTCATCTCTGCCTCCGCAAAGTCAGATGTCAGCCAGAAGAACAACAAGGACTGACCATAGTCTTGGATCGCTCGAAGCCGATAAACGTGCTCGTTGATAGCGAAACGCTCGAAGGGGAATCCATCACCTACAAGCGTTGAGTGCGGCTCGAACAGGCCTGGCCTCCCGCCGTCCTTATAGAGCAGCACGTCTCCATTCTTTACTCGACCCTTCGTCATCCCATCGAAGAACTCACCAGGGACGTACTTGGTCTTGGCGTAGTCGAAGATGCCGAGGCCAACGATGCTCTCGGCGCCGACGCTAGCGACACCGTGGTCGTACCTAGCCACCCCGCCTATTGGTCTCCCTCCAGTCTCCATTTCTGACAACACATCTGCGAGTGTTCCGACGTTCCAGCCGTCAGGGACGAGCCCGATGTCCGAGTCGGTGAAGGAGTTCGGAAACAGATCCGACAGGTGGTTCGGCAAGTCTGGTTCGCGGCCTGCGGCTTTGGCGCGGACCGGGTCGAAGTCGATGAACCAGGACTTGAAGAGGGCGCGGGCCATCGATTCGAGGGTCTGGCTCATGCGGCGGTTCAGCTCGATCTTGTCGTCGAGAGCTCCGAGGATGCCCGCGATCCGCTTCTGCTCAGCGAGCGAAGCGGGCCACCGGATGATCGCCTCGTGAACGTGATTCCGGTTGACTCCCGGGACGGCCGCCTTGTCCGAGAACGCCAGGAAGTCGATCGTTCGGAGGAGGTAACTAGCGAACCTTGGATCGTTGCTCTTGAAGTTGCTCACGTAGAGCGTGGTGTTCAAGGGCCAGAAGGGTTCGTCTAGATAGAAGACCTGACCGATCGTTCCGTATCTACCCGTGACGACCCCGGGCCCGTCGATCATTGCCGTGGCAAGGTGGTCGCTGATCCCCGACGAAGAGACCAAGGGGACAGGGCCGGGCCGTCGATTCTGCTGTGGGAGGTCGTACCCACGGTGAAGCTCAATGAAATCGCCCAGTCGCCCTTCGCGCCACTCACTCCCCATACCCGAGCTCCTGCAGGTTGGCGTTGATTAGCTCGTCGAGGCGGGCCGCTTCGGCTTGCTGCTCGCGGAGGGTGGCGACCAGGCGGCGCATCTTGTCGTCGAAGGGTTCGGCGTCCTCTTCGGCCGCCTCGGCGCCGACGTATCGGCCGGGAGTCAGGACGTGGCCGTGGCCGCGGATCTCGTCCAACTTGGCGGACTTGCAGAAGCCGGCGACGTCCGCGTATTCGGCCGCGTCGGGATCGCCGCGCCAGGCGTGGTAGGTGCCGGCGACCTTCGCGATGTCGGTGTCGGTCAGTTCGCGGTGGGTTCGATCGGTCATCGAGCCGAGTTTTCGGGCGTCGATGAAGAGCGTCTCGCCGCGCCGGTCGCGGAAGCCGCTGTTGCGCTTGTCGCGGGCGAGGAACCACAGGCAGACCGGGATCTGGGTCGAGTAGAAGAGTTGGCCGGGCAGGGCGACCATACAGTCGACCAGGTCCGCCTCGATGATCGACTTTCTGATTTCGCCTTCGCCCGACTGGTTGGTGCTCATTGAGCCGTTCGCGAGCACGAAGCCGGCGATGCCGGTGGGCGCCAGGTGGTGGATGAAGTGCTGGACCCAGGCGAAGTTGGCGTTGCCCGCGGGCGGCGTGCCGTAGACCCAGCGCTTGTCGTTGCGCAGCAGCTCGCCGCGCCAGTCGCTGTCGTTGAAGGGCGGATTGGCCAGGACGTAGTCCGCCTTGAGGTCCGGGAAGGCGTCGGCGTGGAAGCTGTCGCCCTGGGCGATGTTGGCGCCGATGCCGCGGATGGCGAGGTTCATGTTGGCCAGGCGCCAGGTCGTGTAGTTGGACTCCTGGCCGTAGATGCTGATGTCGCCGACTCGGCCGCGGTGCTCCTCGATGAACTTCTCGCTGCTGACGAACATGCCGCCCGAACCGCAGCAGGGGTCGAAGACGCGGCCCTTGTACGGCGCCAGCATCTCGACGAGCACGCGGACGACGCGGCTGGGCGTGTAGAACTGGCCGCCCTTCTTGCCCTCGGCGCTGGCGAACTGGGCGAGGAAGTACTCGTACACGCGGCCGAGGATGTCTTTGGCGCGGTCCGCCGGGCTGCCGAGGCCGATGTCGCTGACGAGGTTGATGAGTTGGGCGAGGCGGGCCTTGTCGAGGCCTGGGCGGGCGAAGTCTTTGGGCAGGACACCCTTGAGGGTGGGGTTCTCGCGCTCGATGGCGTCCATGGCGTCGTCGACCGTGCGGCCGATCGTCGGCTGGGGGGCGCTCGCCTTGAGGTGGCTCCAGCGGGCCTCGCGCGGGACCCAGAAGATGCTGGCGGCCTTGTACTCGTCGGGGTCCTCGGGGTCGGCGCCTTCGGCTCTGGCGGCCGCGGCGGCCAGCTCGGCGTGCTTGGCCTCGAACGCGTCGCTGATGTACTTGAGGAAGATGAGCCCGAGCACGATGTGCTTGTACTCGGCGGCGTCCATGTTGTTGCGGAGCATGTCGGCCGAGGCCCAGAGCTTGGTCTCGAGGCCGTTCGTGGCGCTCGCTTCGGCCGAGGCAGAGGCGCCGGAGCGCGCGGCAGCCGTTGTACGGCCAGAGGCGCGGCCGGTTCGGGCTCCGCGAGGGCTCATCTCCACCCCAATTCGATCGACCGCTCAGGCGCGCCGACATGGCGGACTTCCACGCGCGGCGGTCGCCCTCAGCCTACCGCTTGCGGGGCCGGGAGTGGTTGCGGATTTGTACGCAATCGGGGGATAAGCGGCCGTGCAGTAAGCGTTCGTAGCCTGGCTCTATGCCAGAACTCAGCAGATTCTTCGGGATCGTGGTCCGACTTCACTATGCCGACCACAATCCGCCGCACTTCCATGCGACCTACCAGGGCCGGACTGTCGAGGTCGAGATTCGCACGCTCGCGGTAGTTGGCGGCGGCATCACCGCGAGAGCACTAGGCCTCGTGATGGAATGGGCAGCTCAACATCAGGTCGAACTGGCCGAGGATTGGCGCAGGGCATCGTCGGGAGAGCCAATCGTCAGGATCGAACCGCTCTCGTAGAATGACCCCGCGATGATGCGCATTCGATCGGTCGAAGTTCACGACGACTACTGGCTCAGTTTGGGTTTGTCCGATGGGACCACCGTTGAGCGGAACGTCCGAGAATTGCTGTGGGGCCCGGTCTTCGAGGGGCTGCGGACCGACTACGCCCAATTCCGCGCCGCCCGTGCTCGTCATGGCACTGTCGAATGGCCGGGCGATCTCGACCTCGCGCCGGAAACTCTGATTTGGAACGGACCCAACCCAGCCGGTGATCCGGGGCTGCCGCCGGCTCGACTCGTCCTTAGGCATCCAGCCCGGAGCACGGCCGCGGAGACGGGCGGGTAATCGGCCGGCAACTGGTCGAACTTGCGCCGGGTGGGAGTTGGGGCAGATAGCGTGCGCGGGTCGAGCGCACGCGCCGCGACCTGAGCGTGCGACGAACTCACAAAGGGTTCGATTCCGCTATAAGACCCGCCTTCCGGCCGCGATGTCCCGCCCAACTCCCACCGCAGGCAAGTTGGGCAAGAAGCGGCGCGGGGGCCACGCCTAGACAGGCCGTTTGGCCCGTCGAGATTACCGGGGCCCGCTGCCGAGCGCCCCGGAAACCGAGTCTTCTCGCCAGCGGCGATACGATGCACTGGCCTGGCGCTTAGTGGCCGCGGAGTTCGCAGTTCCATGCCATAGCCCAGCCTATCCTCGGAGGCGGCGCGCATGAACATGCCCACAGCCGCTGTCTCTCCTGAGAACGGCGGTTTCGCGGTCCTGCGCAACCGGCCGTTCCTGCTGCTGTGGCTGGCTCAGCTGTCGACCCAGGTCGGCGGCAACATGGTCATGCTCGGCCTGCTGGTCATCATCTCGTCCGACCACAGCGGCTCCAAGATCGCCATCAGCATTCTCTTGCTGTGCTTCCTCGCTCCGGCGATCTTCTTCTCGGCCATCGCCGGGGTCTTCGTGGATCGCGTCGACAAGCGCCACATGCTCTTCGTCACGAACGTGCTCCGCGGCGTGGCCTTCGTCGTGGTCTACCTGGTCAGCGGCAATCTGCTCTTCCTGTACCTGCTGATGATTCTGGTTTCGACCGTGACGACCTTCTTCGGTCCCGCCGAAGCTTCGATGATTCCCTCCCTCGTCTCGAAGTCGCAGCTGCTGGCGGCCAACGGCCTGTTCTCCCTGACGACCAACGCCGCGTTTGCGCTGGGTTTCGCGCTCTTCGGGCCGTTCGTCATCGCCATCGCCGGTCCCGAGATATTGATCCTGATAGTTGCCGCTCTGTATTTCGTAGCCGCCGTCTTCTGCTGGGTGCTGCCGTCGTCGATGCCGCCGCTGCCGTTGCCCCCGTCGCTGCCGTCCACGCTGCCGTTCTCGCTGCCATCGTCCCTCCCGAC
>CABEAA010000203.1_pt1 | contig 29163 bp, 23 predicted proteins | sample 3132281 | NCBI WGS metagenome assembly CABEAA01 (sample SAMEA5534341, study PRJEB31848) | metagenome | biome: tundra; feature: field; material: soil | place: USA | collected 2013-05 | depth 0.45 m
GGGCGACGGGGAGCGGGGCGGCGACGGGTGGCGCGGCGTTGGGCGGCGCGCCTGGACGAGTTTCCGCTCAACGCTACCCCGGGCGACGTTATGCGGCCTCTCCCCCTGAATTCCCACTCAGCGACACCCGGGGTAGCGCAAGGGAGCGACTTGTCCGCCAAGACGCAGCCGAAAGCATCCCGACCGGCCGGCCTGAGCGTGGGTCCTCAGCGGAATCCCGCCCAGGGAGTGACCACCGCCTCGAAAAGGACCTTCCCTCCTGGTTAGCGCTTCCCCCGGCGGCGTTGAGGGGAAACCGCAGCGGTCACGAGCCCGAGACCGACGCCCCGGGCCTCTGGCCGCATCGCCACTCGCTAGACTTGGCGCCATGCCGTCATTTCGAGCCCCACGGGGCACCCGCGACCTGCTGCCCGACGTTCGCCCCGGCCTGAGCCGACTCGAGGGGATCGCCCGCTCGCTGGCCGGCCGCTACGGCTACCGCGAGATCGAGATCCCGATGTTCGAGCAGACGGCAGTGTTCGAGCGGGGCATCGGCGAAGTCACCGACGTCGTGGAGAAGGAGCTGTTCCGGCTCGCGCCCCGGACCGAAGACTCCGAGTCGTGGGCGCTGCGGCCCGAAGCGACGGCCGGCGTCGTGCGGGCCTACATCCAGCATGGCATGCAGACCTGGCCGCCCCCGGTGAAGCTCGCGCTGACCGGCCCGATGTTCCGCTACGACCGGCCACAAGCCGGCCGCTACCGCCAGTTCTGGCAGTGGGACTGCGAAGCCATCGGCGACCCGGGCCCGGCCGTGGACGCGGAGATGATCGAGCTCGGCTACCGGTTCTACGCAGAGTCGGGCTTGCGAGACGTGCAGGTGCTCCTGAACTCGATCGGCGACGGCGCCTGCCGGCCGGCCTATCTGGAGCAGCTCACCGGCTACTTCCGCGGGCACGAAGACGACCTTCCGGCGCTCGAACGTCGCAGGCTCGAAACGAACCCACTGCGCCTGCTCGACTCGAAGGATCCGGCGATGGCCGATCTGATCGCGGCGGCGCCCAGGATCGCCGACTGCCTGTGCGAGGCCTGCGCCACGCATTTCGCCGCCGTTCGCGCGCACCTCGACGCGCTCGCGGTGCCGTACCGGATCGAACCGACGCTCGTCCGCGGTCTCGACTACTACTCGCGCACCGCGTTCGAGTACTACCGCCGGGGCGCCGAGGGACAGCAGCAAGCGCTCGGCGGCGGCGGTCGCTACGACGGGCTGGTGGAGCTGCTGGGCGGTCGGCCGACGCCCGGAATCGGCTTCGCCCTGGGCTTGGACCGCGTGCTTCTCGCGCTCGAGGAGACGGGCGCCGCTCCGACCCATCAGGCCGCGCCGCTGGCGGTCATCGTCGGGGCCGATCCGGCCGATACGATTGCCCGCCTCCGCATCGCGAGCATGCTGCGCGCCGAGGGCCTCTCCGTGCGCGCCGAGCTCTCCCCACGGAAGCTCGGCCGGCAGCTCGAAAGCGCCGCTCGCGAGCATGCCCACTTCGCCGTGATCGTCGGCGACGAGCTAGCCGAGGGCAATGTCCAGCTCAAGGACCTCGAAGCGGGCACGCAGCACCTCGTGCCATTGGACGCACTCGCCAAAGACCTGGCTCGTGCCGCCAAGAGCCACCACCACGGCTAGCCCTGGAACGAATCGCGCCGCGGTCCGGTCATAGGTAGTGACAGGCGAATGGAGGGAGCGTTGGAGCGGGAGCTCGTGCTCGCGGCCCGGTTGGGCGACGAGGTCGCCTTCGCCCGGCTTATCGAAGCCGAAGCTCCCCGCATCTACCGCGCCGTCCTGGCGGTGGTCCGCTCGCCCGAGGATGCCCAGGAGGTGATCCAGGATGCTACGGTTCGAGCCTGGCGCCACCTCGACGGGCTGCGGGATGCCGATAGGTGGCCAGCCTGGTACCGGCGCATCGCGATGCGCCAGGCGATCGATCGAGCCGGCCGGCAAGGCCGAAGGCGGCTGCACGAGATCGGCCTTGATTCGATGGGCGACAAAGTCGAGCCAGACCCAACCTCCGGATGGGCAGATCGTGTGGCCGTGATGGCCGCGCTCGCCCTGCTGACGAACGAGGATCGGGCGTTGCTCGGCCTGCGTTTCGGCGCCGATCTGGCGGTGGCCGACGTCGCCGCAGCACTCGACATCCCGCTCGGCACGGCGAAATCGAGGCTGCACCGAGCGTTGGGTCGTCTGGCGGCGGCCATGGGAGAAGACGATGACCGCTGATGACGATCCGATCATGACGGCTCAGGAGGAGCGGGCGGCGGCCGCTCTGCGCCGCGCACTCACCGAGACTAACGAAGAATGGCCCGTTCATGTCGCCACCTCGGTCTGGGTGGCGAGAACGCCGCAGCGTCGATCGACATGGATCAGGCTGCCGCTGGCTGCGGCGGCTGCACTTTCGCTCGTGTTGGTGGGCGTCGTAGCGTTGGCGACCTGGCCAAGGACGGCGACGGCACCTCTGGCCGCACCCACGTCGAGGCCCGGCCACTTCGACAACGGCCAGTTTTCGTTCGACTACCCCGCGACGTGGCGGACGCTCTCTGGCCCGCTCTCCGAGCCTGCCACGTCCGTCGCCGTCGTGCTCGGAACGGGCGACTGGCAGACCGGCTGCCACCCCTGGTCCAGCGGCGCAGTTGGGGGCTTGGACTGCACGGGCGACAAGGTCGACGTGTCCGGCGGGCGCATAGTGGTCAAGGTGTACCGGTTCGGCGGCCCTGCGCCGAGCTGCGGTGCTGGACCGACCCCAAACGCGGAGCTGGGTCCGAATTCGGTTATCGCAACCACGACCGGGTCCGCTACGACCTGGGAGCTCCGGGAGCCGAGCGCCCAGTTCGGGTCGGCAAACAACATCTTCGTCGAGGCGTACACGGACAGCGCCGTCGGCCTCGCCAGCGCCGAAGCGCTCGTGGCGAGCTTCCGCTGGGCTCCGGGCGTCAAGAGCGACGTATGCCCGAAGGTCGACGCTTCGGCCCCTTCGCCCAAGCTTGCCCACTACAACGCGGATGGAATCTCGTTCGACTACCCGGCGACCTGGCCGGTCATCTCCGGCCACCAGCATTGGGGCCTCCACGGTCCCACGATTGAATTCGCGGTGGGTACCGGCACGGCCGACGCGGGGTGCACTTTGATGCCTCCCAGCTCGACGGTTCTCGGTGGGGTTGCGTGCGGCATCCCTACTATCGCCGCGACCGGAGACCAGATCGTGGTCGTGTGGTACGAAGGCCCTGGGCTCGGGGTAGCGCCTCTACCGGCGAGGAGTCTGGCACCCGATGAGACGCGAGTCACGATCGGCGGGATGCCCGCTATCGAAAGCCACGGCGACGGCTGGGTCAAGTGGCAGCTGAGCGCAGTCGGCTACATCGAGGCGCGATGGGGCCCAGGCGCGGTCGATGCCGAATCGGCAGTCGATGCAGTCATTGCCAGCCTGTCGATCGAAGCGCCGCAGACCAAGCCGTCGTGATCGAGGAGACGAGTTGAAGATCCGGCACGTCTCGACAATCGTGTTCGTGAGCGATGTCTCGCGCTCCGCCGCCTTTTACCGCGACGTCCTGGGGCTGCCGGTCGGCCAGTATCACGGCACCATCGTGATATTCGAGGGCGGCTTCTCGATCCACGACGGACCCAAGCTGCTCGAAAAGACCTACAAGACCCCGGGCGCTCTTGCGTCGGGGCCGATGGGCAAGGACAACCTGGACATCTACTTCGAGACGGACGACCTGGCGGCGGCCTACTGCGCCGTCGTCGAGTCGGGTGCCGAGATCATCCATCCGATCGAGACACAGCCGTGGGGCCAGCGGGTCTTCCGGATCCACGACCCCGACGGCCACATCGTCGAGATCGGCGACCCGATGTAGGCCGCGCGGCCGGGGCCTCGGGGCATCTAGTCAGACTTGCCTCACCTGGGAGTTGGGGCAGTTGAGGCGTCGATGCCGGCCGCGAACCGACGCTTGGGCGCGCTGCAGGCCTGCGCCCAAGCGTGACTCATGGCTCTGCCGGTCGAACGACGCCCGCTACGCGACGCAGGGCCACGATTGGATGGCCTAACTCTCTCCTGAGGCAAGTCTGACCAGAAGGCTCGCCTCTGACACGCCAGGTCCTCGTCGGGGGGTTGGAGCTTCCGGTAGCATTCGCTGCATGACTGACGCCCGCTCCGCCGCATCGACCCCAGCCGCCTACAGCCTGGCCACGCCCTACCGCGACGCGACCTGCGGCGAGTTGCGCGCCGACGACGCGGGGCGGAGCGTGCACCTCGCCGGTTGGGTGCATCGCCGCCGCGACCACGGCCATCTCATCTTCCTGGACCTGCGGGATCGCTACGGCATCACCCAGGTCGTCGTCGACGCCCAGGAATCGCCCGCTGCTCACGAGGCCGCGAGCAAGGCTCGTCCGGAGTTCGTCCTGCAGATCGACGGCGAGGTCGCCCATCGACTGGCCGGCACGGAGAACGCCAGGCTCGAGACCGGCGGGATCGAGGTTCGGGGTCGAAAGGTCGAGATCCTGAGCGAGGCGCTCACGCCGCCGTTCTACATCAACGAGCCCGACGCGCCGATCGAAGAGACGGTCCGCCTCCGTTACCGCTATCTGGACATCCGCCGACGCCCGCTGCTCGAGCGGCTTCTCCTGCGCTCCGAGCTGGTGCGCGCCATTCGCAGCGCCCACCACAAGGCCGGCTTCGTCGAGATCGAGACGCCCATCCTGCTCAAGTCCACTCCCGAAGGCGCCCGCGACTTCATCGTGCCGAGCCGCCTCCAGCCGGGCTCGGTTTACGCCCTACCGCAGAGCCCCCAGCAGCTCAAGCAGCTGCTCATGGTCGCGGGCATGGACCGCTACTTCCAGATCGCGCGCTGCTTCCGCGACGAGGACCTGCGCGGCGACCGCCAGCCCGAGTTCACCCAGCTCGACCTCGAGATGAGCTTCGTGACCGAAGAGCGGGTCATGGAATTCGTCGAAGCGATGATCGTCGAGGTCAGCCGCGTGACGACCCCCGAGCGGCCGATCCAGCAGATCCCATTCCCGCGCTTCACCTACGAGGAAGCGCTCGATCGCTTCGGCTCCGACAAGCCCGACCTGCGCTTCGGCATGGAGCTTGCGGATCTCGCGCCGGCGCTGGGGGAGGGGAGCAGCGGGTTCCGCGTCTTCGACGAGGCACTCGCCGCCGGCGGCCGCGTCAAGGCGATCGCGGCTCCGGGCATGGCAGACGCCAGCCGCTCTCAGATCGAGGAGCTGGTCGGAATCGCGCGCCGCTTCGGCGCGAAGGGTCTGGCCCACGTTTCCGTTGCCGCAGACGGGACCGTCCATTCGCCGATCGCCAAGTTCCTGGGAGAGGAGCGGATTGCGGCCATCGCCGCGGCCACCCACGCCGGCCCCGGGGACCTCGTACTGATCGTCGCGGACGCCGACCATGAATTGGTCGCTGACGTCCTGGGCCGGCTGCGCCAGGAGCTGGGCCTGCGCCTGAACCTCGCCGACCCAGACGTCCTCGCCTACTGCTGGGTCTACCACTTCCCCATGTACCAGTGGGACGCCGAAGGCGCCCGTTGGCACGCGACCCACAACCCGTTCAGCGGTGTCATGCCCGAGGACGAGGCTCTGCTCGTCACAGCGTCGGGCGATCCCTACAAACCCTCGCACCAGGACCCGGCCGGCAAGGCCCGCGCCATGCAATACGACGTGGCTCTCAACGGCTGGGAACTCGGCGGCGGCTCGGTCCGGATCCATCGCCGCGAATTGCTGGGGCGCAGCTTTGCCCTCCAGGGGTATTCGTTGGAGCAGATGCACGAGCGATTCGGTGGCATCCTCGAGGCCTTCGACTTCGGGGCTCCGCCGCATGGGGGCATCGCCATCGGCATCGATCGCTGGGCGGCTCTGTTGGCTCGGCAAACCAACATTCGCGAAGTCATGGCATTCCCGAAGACCCAATCCGGCACCGATTTGATGCTGGAAGCCCCTTCACCGCCGGACGCGGAGCAGTACGCTGAGCTTGGACTGCGCTTCGTGGGCGTCACGCCCGGTCAGACGAGAAGCGAAACTACCCAGGGGACGTAACGCCGGAGCCACCGGCCGGAGGGCGGCTGATGACGGAGAAGATGGTCCGCTGCGCTCGCTGCCACGACGTGTTCGACGCTACGGACGAGGCATGCCCACGCTGCGGCACCAAGTACGAGCCGCTTGAGGCCGCTCCGACGACGCCCGAGGGCTTCTTCGTCGACAAGTACAAGAGCCCCGTCTACGAGGCACCACTGTCACCCCTGGTGCTCGGGCCGGCTCCGAGATCTGGGCCCAGCCTGCTCCTGGGAGCGGGCGTAGCCTTCATCGTCGTCGCCCTCGTCTTCAGCGCCCTCGTCTATGTCAACGCGTTCGGCTCGTCGCCCGCGCCAACGCGGCAAGCTGTAGTGGCCAGATCGCCGGTTCCGACGGCCGTACCGACGCTTCCAGCGTCGATCGCCCGGACGCTGGCCCAGTTCGCAGACCCGAAGTTCAGCGCTCACATCACCGTGAGCACCAGGGCGACGGTGAGTGGCCGCATCACCGTCACGGGTCAAAGCTCTACGGTCTTCTCCAGTCTCGATGCCACCGTGGCAGCCGGCGACGAGGCCGGGACCCTGACGATCGCCGGCGTCACCACCGACTTCCTCTTGCTGAACAACCAGCTTTCTCTAAAAACAGGGACCGCCGGCCACTACAAGCCTGCCGCCGCCATTCCGCCCTACTACCTTCTGCTGCCCCTCTTCGATCTGACCGGCCCGAAGATGTTGCAGTACGCAGGCGATACCACGGGCACGATGGGCGAGACACTCAATCACCTGACGTCCACGGCCTGGTGGACTCCCGACAAGAACAAGCTCGCAGTCCTGGCAGTTTCCGGCCTGCCCGAAAAGATCGAGAAGGTCTCGCTCGACCTCTATGTAACACCCGACGGGACGCCGGTCTCGGCCACGTTCACCGCCTGGACCGACGCGACCAATGGCGAGCACCTGGTCCAGGTCATTACCACCTACAAGTTCCTCGACGTCGGCACGGCCGGACCGATCGTCGCGCCTTCAGCCTCGTAACGGGGCTCATCCGCGGGTTCGGCAGCCGCCCAGTCACTGCTCCCCGTCGCCTGGGCTGGCGGCCCCTGGAAATCGGGCAGGTCGGATCGGGGAGTGGCGCCGTCGTGGACGATGCCGGGATCTCCGAGCTCAACGGTGAGTGAGGGTGCCCCGCCGGCGACCGCCGCATCGATCGCTTCCTCGCCGTGCATCGCCGGAAATGCCGCCAGGCGGCCGGCCAGTGAGTTGGGCACCAGGATCGGGAAGCCTGGCCGCCCGCCGTATGCCGGCCGGATGATCGACTCGGGCGAGACGCCGTGCGCTTCTATGAGCGAGGTCACGGTTTCCGGGTCCACCCACGAGTGGCGGAAAGGCCAGAGCAGGCTGGCAGTGGTCTCGGCCACGGCCCGCACGGCCGCTTCCTGGCCGCCCAGGAACCAGGCGATTCCATGTGGCACGGTCGGTTCGGGGCTGGAGAGGGTGACCTGCAGCTCGGCCAGGACCTGTTGGAACGCCTCATCGACCGAGGGGCAAACCACGACGATCGGCATGGCGCCTCCCGCCCAAGCCGCTTGCGCAAGACGCCGAATGACGGGCTCGCCCTCGACGTCCGCGAGGCCAGCGGCTGAGTTTGGGACGATGACGATGGCGGCGACGGTCATCCGGCTTTCTCCTCGAGCCGAGTGTAGCGCCCCAGGCGCGCAGGAGGGCTCGCGAGGGCGGGCCGTGGCCGCGAGGGCTCGCAACCTGCGACTGTGCGACAATTCCGCAGCCCATGAGTGATGCAACCAGCTTTGCCACGCCCACAGACCCCGCCGCTGCCGTCGAGCGCGCCGACATCCGCAATATCGCGATAGTCGCCCACGTCGACCACGGCAAGACCACGCTCGTCGACGCGATGCTGCGCCAGGCGGGAGCCTTCCGCGCCAACGCCGTCCTCGTAGACCGGGTCATGGACTCGGGCGACCTGGAGCGCGAGAAGGGGATCACGATCCTCGCCAAGCAGACTTCGGTCGAGTACGACGGGATCCGCCTGAACATCGTCGACACGCCCGGTCACGCCGACTTCGGTGGCGAGGTGGAGCGCGGCCTGCTCATGGTCGACTCGATCCTGCTGCTGGTGGATGCGGCTGAAGGCCCGCTGCCTCAGACCCGCTACGTCCTCCAGAAGGCGATGGCCCGCCGCCTGCCCGTGATCGTGGTCATAAACAAGATCGACCGCTCAGACGCACGGGCCCGGGAAGTCCTCGACGCCGTGTACGAGCTGTTCCTGGACCTGGGCGCCGACGAGAAGCAGATCGACTTTCCCGTGGTCTTCACGAACGCGAAGACGGGCACCGCCACGCTCGACCTCGACACGCCCGGCGAGAGCCTACGCCCGCTTTTCCAGCTCATGGTCGAGCACACGCCCGCCCCCAGATACATCCCCGACCATCCGCTCCAGTTGCTCGTGACGAACCTATCTGCGAACGACTACGTGGGCCGCATGGCCGTCGGCAGACTGTGGAACGGCACGATCAAGATGGGCCAGCGGATCGTCATCGTGCGCGAGGAACCCGACGATACCGCCGGGTCGATCGAGCCGGGACGCACCGTGACGGTGACCGGCATCGTGACCAGCCTCACGACCGCACACGGCATCGAACGCGTGGACATTCCCGAGGCCGGCCCGGGCGATATCGTGGCGGTTGCCGGGATCCCGGACGTAACGATCGGCGACACGATCACCGACCCACTCGACCCGCGGCCGCTGCCTCGCCTGGACGTGGACGCACCCACGCTGCGCATGACGTTCGGTGCCAACACCTCGCCGCTCTCCGGGCGTGAGGGGAAGTACGTCACCAGCCGCCAGCTCAAGCAGCGGCTCGACCGCGAGGTGCTCGGCAACGTCTCGATCGAGGTCCTGTCGACCGACTCTGGCGACACGTACGAAGTCCGCGGCCGCGGTGAGCTTCAGCTCGCGATCTTGATCGAGCAGATGCGCCGGGAAGGCTACGAGCTCCAGGTATCGCGGCCCGAAGTGCTCCTTCACGAGGTCGGCGGCGAGACCCACGAGCCGTACGAGCGGATCACCGTCGACATGCCGCCCGAGTTCATCGGGCCCGTGCAGACGGCTCTGGCGGATCGCAAAGCCCGTCTCGAGCAGATGAGCACCGACGCGGACGGTCGAGTCCGGATGGAGTACGTGATCCCGGTTCGCGGCCTGATCGGTTTCCGCGGCCAGCTGCTGACCGAGACCCGCGGAACGGCGCTCCTCCACCAGATCGGCGAGGGCTACGGGCCGTGGGCCGGCGAAGTGACCCATCGAATGACGGGCGTGCTGGTTGCCGACAGGACCGGACTCTCCAACGCCTACGGCCTGTTCAACCTGCAGGAGCGCTCTGAGCTCTTCATCGGCGCGGGCGTGGACGTCTACGAAGGGATGGTCGTGGGGGAGAATGCACGTCCCGGCGACATGGACGTCAACTCGACCAAAGAGAAGAAGCTTACGAACATGCGGACGCATGCCCATGACGAGGCTCTACGTTTGACGCCGCCGCGGGAGCTCACTCTGGAATCGGCCATCGAGTTCATCGGCGGCGACGAGCTGGTCGAGGTCACGCCAAGAACGATCCGCATAAGAAAGCGGGTTCTTTCCGCTCATGACCGCCGCCGCATCGCCGGCCGCGAGTACGACCGATTGGTCGCCGAGCAGGACGCCTCAGACCGAGCGTAGGCCTTGGCGCCGCTAACCGCGAGAGTTATGATTCTGCCGCTCAAGCCCCGAGCCAGTTGGGCTCGGTTTTGGGCACTAGGGTCGGGAGGGTGAGATGAGAGGGCTGGTTCATCCCGTATTGGCGATAGCCAGGTCGGCTGTGTACGGCTACGTGGCTGCCTTTCTGATGATCGTCTTCGCGATAGTGATGGTGTCGGTACTGGCGCTCGTTGCGTCCGTGCCTCGCGTCTCGGTGGGCATCGGGCCCCTGCCGCTGATGTCGTTTTGGCACTCTGGCTCCGGTAACGGCTTCCAGTCCGAATGGGGCGTTGTGGTCCTGGCGTTCCTTGGCGCGGCGGTAGGCGCGGCAGTCGCGGTTCGCGGCCAGCAGAGAACCCGCGTAGCCCGCTGAACCAGCCAGCCCTGGTGCGGCGCCGGTAGCGTATCCCGGCACGCGGCCGCGACCAGCCGGCTTCCGCGGGGTCCTCGAGAGAGCCCGGCGTACAATCGCCGCTATGCCGATCTACCTCGATCACGCCGCAACCACCCCGCTGCGGCACGAGGCCCTCGAAGCCATGCTGCCGTTCCTGACCGGGGAGTTCGGCAATCCCTCGTCGCTGCACGGCCCCGGCCGTCGAGCCCGAGCGGGGCTGGACGACGCTCACGAGCGAGTCGCACGGGCGATAGGGGCCGAGCCTCGCGAGATCGTCTTCACAGCCGGCGGCACAGAGGCCAACAACCTCGCTCTCAAAGGTGCCGCCTGGGCCGGCAAGGCGCGCGGCCACCGGATAATCACCACCGCCGTCGAGCACCACTCAATCGGGCACACGGTCAAGTACCTGGAGAAGTTCGGGTTCGAGATCGTCGAAGTGCCCGTGGACCGCTACGGCCGAGTCGACCCGGACGACGTCGAGGCGGCGATCACGAGCAAGACGATCCTGGTGAGCGTCATGCTCGCCAACAACGAAGTCGGCACCATCCAGCAGGTCGCCCAGATCGCCGAGAGAGTGCATCGTCACAAGGGCATCCTCGTCCACACCGACGCGGTGCAGGCCGCTCCCTACCTCCCGATCGACGTCGCCGCGCTGGGCGTCGACCTTCTTTCCCTCGCCGCTCACAAGTTCGAGGGGCCGAAAGGGACGGGCGCGCTCTACGTCCGCCACGGCACCAACATCCTCGCCCAGGAGCAAGGCGGGGCGCAGGAGCGCTATCGCCGCGCCGGAACGGAGAACGTGGCCGGCGCCGTCGGGATGGCGGTCGCGTTGGAGCTGGCGGTCGCGGAGCAGCCGGAAACGGTTGCGCGACTCGCGCTGCTGCGCGACAAACTTGCTGCCGCCCTCCGTGTGCTCCCCGACGTAGAGGAAACCGGCCATCTCAGCGAGCGCCTGCCGGGCCTGGCGTCGTTCCTGGCTCGGGGACTTGACGGCGCGGCCGTCACGACCGCGCTTGACCTGGCGGGGCTGGCATGCTCGACCGGATCGGCTTGCGTTACGGGTTCCACGGAAGTGAGTCACGTTCTGACCGCGATGGGCTATCCAGACGACGAGGCGCGCGGTGCGATCCGCTTCTCCCTGGGGCATGAGACCACAGCGGCCGAGATCGACGACGCCGCTCAGCTAGTCGCCCAGACCATCGGAGTCCAGCGCGAGGGGGCCGCGAATCTTCGAGCCCGGGAACTGGTCCTGGCTGCGACCCGCTCCCCCGAGCCGGGCCCCAGGTCCAGCGCGGAGGCGGCGGGCGAGTGACGCGGGTTCTCGTGGCGATGTCCGGCGGCGTGGACTCGTCGGTGGCGGCAGCGCTCGTCAAGTCCGCCGGTGACGAGGCGATCGGCGTGTGGATGCGACTCAGCGACGCGGCCGACACATCCTCCGAGTTCAAGCGCAGCTGCTGCTCGCTGGACGCGGCCGACGATGCCCGGCGTGTCGCGGCGCAGCTCGACATTCCTTTCTACATCTTCAACCTGGAACGCGAGTTCGACGAGGGCGTTCTGCAGCCGTTCCTGCGCTCCTATCTCGAGGGTCGAACGCCGAGCCCATGCGTCGACTGCAACAAAGTCGTCAAGTTTGGGGCGCTCCTGGGACGGGCACGCTTCATGTACGACTGCGACGCGGTGGCGACCGGGCACTACGCCCGCATCGATCGTGGGACCGGAGACTACCGGCTGTTGCGCGGACGCGATCTCAAGAAGGACCAGAGCTACTTTCTCTACGGCCTGGGCCAGGAAGAACTGGCCCACACCCAGTTTCCGCTCGGGGAGCTCACCAAGCCGCAGGTCCGAGACGTGGCGCGTTCCCTCGGCCTCACCACCGCGAACAAGCCCGACAGCCAGGAGATCTGCTTCGTGCCGCGCGGCGACTATCGCGAGACGCTCCGCGATCGCGCCGGTTGGCGGCCGGAGCCCGGACCCGTCGTCGACATCGACGGCACCGAGGTAGGCGAGCACTTCGGAGCGGCGGGCTACACCGTGGGCCAGCGCCACGGAGTGGGCGTCGCCCTGGGCGAAGTCCGTTACGTCCTTCAGATCGACACCGAAGCGAACCGGATTCGCCTGGGTCGTCGGGAGGACCTGCTGACCCACACCTTCGAAGTCGAGCAGATGCATTTCGTGGCGGGAACGCCGCCGCAAGCTTCTCCCGGCGAGCCCGAAAGCTCCTTCGGCGCCCAGGTTCAGATACGCCACGGCGGGCGAACCTCCACTGCTACGGCCCGCGCCGCGGAAAACGGCCGCTGGATCGTGGCGGCGGACGAGGCGGTGTGGGCACCGGCTCCGGGCCAGGCGGCGGTCTTTTATCGAGGAGACGCGGTGGTCGGCGGAGGGCGAATCGCACAGCCGGATCGCTCGGCCCGGACCCCCTCGGCCGCCGGCTGATCCGCTCCTATACTTCCCACGTGACTATCGGTCCGGCCCCAGTACTGGCGCTGCTCGTGGGCGGTTTTCACACCGCTCTGTTCGTGCTCCTACGCGCCCGGGCGGGGGTCCGGATCGCGATCGTCTTCGCCGCGGCCGCGCTGGGAGCCTGGGCCGGAGACGCGCTCGGAGGCAGGATCGGAGTGGACCCGATCCGGATCGGCGACTTCCACGTGCTATCCGCCTCGCTAGTCGCATGGGCGGGCATCGCTTTCGTCGCAGTGCTCTCGATCCTCGGTCCGGTCGAGCGACGGCTACGACCGTGATCGGCGAACTGCGGAGCTTCATCGTTCGGCGTCGTACTCCGGCCGGCGCGACCGATCCGCGATTGCTGGCCTTCGCCCGCGGCCTGGCACTTGGGGCGCTCGTCGGGGCGGCGATAGCCGGATCCAACATCTGGAACCGGAGGCGGCGAACCTAGCTCGGGGCGCCCGGGACCCTCGGCGAGAGGCGCTCGGAATGCTCGGCATGAACCGTCCGGGCCAGCGCGATCGCCGCGCCGAGCACGATCGCGGCAACAACCACGTCCGACGACAGGTCGCGGTTGGGCCTGTAGAGGTCGCATCCGAAGGCCGTGGCGACCACCAGCCACGACACCATCGAGGCGAAGAAGCCGGCCGCGAGGATCCGCGTCAGCCGGTCACGAGCGCCACGGTAGACCCGCCACATCGCCCACAGCGCGGCGACGTAGATCACGAATACGAGCACCGCGGCGGGGAGCCCGAGTTCCGCACCGATCTCCGGGAAGAACGAGTGCGCATGGTCGACATAATCTTGAGCCTGAGGGAGCCTGTAGGTCGGGCTCGCGTAGTTGATTCCGAACTGATCCAGGCCAACGCCTAGAACGGGATTGGCCAGGGCCATTTGGACCGCCGCGTCGGCGGCGTAGAACCGCTCCGTGAGCGAGCCGCGACCGGCGATCGTGCCAGGGTTCCAGGAGTCGAACCTGCTCTCGCCGACCAGCGCAACCATGACGCTGCGATATCCGCTGTCGAGTTCCGGCGAGACCTGCAGGACGAGTGCCGGCCAGGGGATGAACAGCGTGGAAACGGCCACGCTGGCGACAACCAGAGCCAAGCGGCGGCGCCAGCTGTGCATGATGAAGAGCATCAACATGATCGTCCCGCCGCCGGTGGCGATCCAGGCGCTCTTGGAGAGGGAGAAGAACAGGCCGGTCAGGCCAAGTGCCAGAGTCGCGACCATGAGCCTGGCAGTCCATCTGGGTAGATCCAGAGAACGCCGAACTGCCAGAGCAGCCACCACAAGGGGCACAGTGATGGCGATTACCGCGGCGAACAGGCCGACGTTGAAGAACGACGCGTGGGCAAACTGCAGGCGGTGGGCCTGGATGGCTGCGAGTGAGGTCATGGTCGGGAGGGCGGCCACGATGTTGAGGACGGTGCCGAGCGCGACGGACACACCCAGGACGACTCCGAGCGTCACCAGGTCGCGCCGTGATGGGCGCAGGAACACGAGGATTGCCGCCAAGGCGATCGGCTCGAGGATGCCGTGCAGCAGTACCGTCGCGCTCAACGTGACGTTGCCCGATGCCATCGTCGAGATGACGGCGATCCCGACGACACCCGCCACGGCGACCATGGCGAGGCGGAATGCCGAGAGCCCCTCGATGCGGCCGGCTATGCTTCGATCGGCGGTTCGAGCGGCGGAGCCACTCCTGCGCGGCCGGTTCGTAGCGGCGCCAACTGCCAGCGCGAGGACGAAGACCGTCTGCAGGATCACCTGAACGGCGCCAACCTGCCACGAGATGTAGCCGGCATTCCAAAATGGCGTCAACGCCAGGACCAGGAGCAGGGACCGCCATGGGCGGTAGAGGGCCAGAGTCGCTACCAGGGCGGCCGACACCGGAACGGTGTCTGCGAGGAAGTTCTCGAGGGGCCCGGCCGCGGCCAGGTGTACTGGGTGCTGGGATCGAGCTACGAACGCCAGGACAGCCACGAAAGTCAGGATCGCAGCCGTCGGACGCACTGACTGCGCAAACGTCGGCACATACGCGGTGATTTCCGACCAGGGGGACGTGGGACGGGCGCGCAGGCGCGGCTGCGTCAGGCGTGGTTGTTCAGTTGTGTCCAACTGGTATCTACTCCAGTAGCGCTACTGCAGGGCAATCCTGAGGCAGAAGGCTGAACGTTGGCTGAAGTGGCCTCGGCACGGCTCTGACGCGCAGGGGTGAGCTGTCTGGCGCAACTGGGGTCGTGCGCGGTTTGGTACCGTTACAGGCGATGCCTGACTTGCCGATTCCCTACCTCACCGCGGCCGAGGTGCGGCGCCGCTTCGTCGAATTCTTCGTCGAGCGCGGCCATACCGAGGTTCCAAGCGCCTCGCTCGTTCCCGCGGGCGACCAGACGCTCCTATTCACGAACTCCGGGATGGTCCAGTTCAAGGACGTGCTGACCGGGCGCGAGAAGCGCAGCTACGTCCGCGCGGCCGACTACCAGAGAGTCCTGCGGGTCGCCGGTAAGCACAACGACTTCGAGGAAGTGGGACGGACGCCGCGCCATCACACCTTCTTCGAGATGCTCGGCAACTGGAGCTTCGGCGACTATTTCAAGAGCGAAGCGATCCACTGGGCCTGGGAGCTGCTGACCGAAGTTTTCGAAATCCCCGGCGACCGGCTGGCTGCCACCGTCTACACCGACGACGACGAGGCCTACGGCGTATGGCGCGACGAGATTGGCTTGCCGACTGAGCGTATCGCCCGTTGGGGCAACGTCGAAGAGGGCAATGACGCCAACTTCTGGCGGATGGCCGATACCGGCCCATGCGGCCGCTGTTCCGAGATCCACTTCGATCGCGGGGCCCAATTCAGCGAGGGGCCGGACTGCGTCCCGGACCACTCCGAGCATTGCCCGCGCTGGCTCGAGATCTGGAACCTGGTCTTCATGGAGTTCGAGCAGCGCGCCGACGGCACGCGCGTGGCGCTGCCGATGCTCTCCGTCGATACCGGCATGGGCCTCGAGCGCCTGACGAGCGTGATCCAGCAGGTGCCGACCAACTACGACACGGACCTCTTCACGCCGATCCACGCCGCCATGCGTGACCTCCTGGGCCACGACCCCCACGCCTTCGAGGCGGAGCGCTTCAGCTACCAGGTGATCGCCGACCACTCCCGAGCCGTCACGTTCCTGGTGGCGGACGGCGTGACGCCGTCCAACGAGGGGCGTGGCTACGTGCTGCGCCGGATCCTGCGTCGCGCAGTACGCCATGGCCGGCTGCTCGGCCGCCGCGAACCGTTCATGGACGTGACTGCGAGCGTCGTCATCGACGTGATGAAGGACGCTTACCCGTACCTCGCCGACCAGCGCGACAGGATCCTCAAGGTGATCCGCCAGGAAGAGGCCCAGTTCGCTCGGACGCTCGAGACGGGCACGATCCACCTCGAGGCGGCGATAGCACATCTGATGCGAGACGAGCGGGTCGTGGGCCGGCTGCCCGACAGCCTGCCCGGCGACGCCCCGACGCTGAGTGGCGAGGTCGCGTTCCGGCTCCACGACACATTCGGCTTCCCGGTGGACCTCACCGTCGATATGGCCGCCGAATACGGCGTGCGGGTCGATCGCGAGGGCTTCGCCGCGGCCATGGCCGAGCAGAAGGCGCGCAGCCGCAAAGGCACGAAGGCGGAATTGGCCAGGCACGCCGAGCTCGGCGACCTATACCAGGCGATCCAGCGGCGCACCGGCGAAACCCGCTTCCTCGGCTACGACGGAACGCAAGCCGAAGGCCGTGTTGTGGCGATCGTCCGCGACGGCATGGAGTACCAGGAACTGACCGGCCACGGCGAGGCGGAGATCGTCCTCGACGCCACTCCCTTCTACGGCGAGGGCGGCGGGCAGGTCGGCGATCGCGGCGAGCTGCTGGAGGCGGGCGGCGGAAGCGCTCTATTCACGGTCGAGGACACGCAGAAGCCGATCTCCGGGCTGTTCGTTCATCGGGGCAAATTGCACGGCCGGATCAGGGTGGGGGAGACGGTCACCGCCCGGGTCGACGGGGAGCGGCGCGCACGTACGATGCGCAACCATACCGCCACGCATCTGCTCCACCGCGCTCTGCGAAACGTCGTCGGACCCGAGGCTCATCAGGCCGGCTCTCTCGTGACGCCGGACTATCTGCGTTTCGACTACCCCGGCGACCGCCCGCTCACCGTGGAGGAGAAGCGCGCCATCGAGGACGAAGTCCGGCGCATCGTCCGCGAGGACCGGCGAGTGACCACCACAGTCCAGTCGATGGCCGAGGCGGTCGCGGCAGGGGCCGACGCCTTCTTCGACGAGAAGTACGGCGAGAGAGTTCGGACGGTTCGGGTCCTCGACTACTCCCTGGAGCTGTGCGGCGGCACGCACTGCTCGGCGTCCGGGCAAATCGGCAATTTCGTGATCACCGCCGAGCGGAGCATCGGGGCGGGCACGCGCCGCATCGAGGCGGTCACCGGCGACGGAGCGGACGAACTCCTGCGGCAGCGTCTCACCCTGCTCGACAGGGTCACGGAATCGGTCGGCGCCACGTCCCCGGAAGCCGCGCTGGATCGCATCGCCGCGCTCCAGGACGAGCTTCGGGAGACGCGGAGGCGGCTTCGGGCCGGTGGAAGCAGCCTGCCGAAGGCCGCCGATCTCGTGGCGAGAGCCGAGGAAGTTGCGCCCGGAGTCAGGCTGGTCGCCCATTCGGCCGCCTTCGAATCGCCGGAGCAATGGAAGGGCTTCGTCAAGGAGATCCGCGCCGCCCTGGGGTCGGGCGTGATCGCCCTCGCCTTCGACGCCGAAGCTCCTCAGATCTTCGTGACCGTCAGCCAGGACCTTGTCGCCCGCGGCGTCTCGGCCGGCGAACTCGTCAAAGTCGCCATGAAACTCATGGAAGGACGCGGCGGCGGCCGCCCCGAGATGGCTCAGGGGATGGGCACGAAACGGGAATCGATCGGCGCGGCTCTGGCTGCGATCGCGGATACACTAAGGTCACTGGGCAACTAACCGAAGGCAGGGGAGACGGCCACTGTGGCGTTCTGGCGCAAGATCTGGGGCCGCGAAGAGGAGTCGGCTCTAGCCGCCTGCACCGCCCTCGACATCGGCACCGAATTCGCGAAAGCCCTGGTCTTCGAAATCGATGCGAACGGCTGTGGGACCGTGCGCGGGGTGGGACGCAAGCGTCAGGGGCTCGCGCACATGCAGTCGGGCACCGTCACCGACATCGGCGCCGTGGTCGACAACTGCTCCACCGCGCTGCAGGAAGCCGAGGAGATGGCCGGCTTCCGCCCCACGCAATGCGTCATCGGCATTGCCGGCGAACTCGTCAAAGGCTTCACCACGACCCACTCGCAGGAGCGCAAGCACCCCGACGTACCGATCACCGAGGTCGAGCTGCAGAAGCTGATCAACGGCGTCCAGCGAGAGGCGCTCCGTGAAGCCGAGCGAGCCATCACCTGGGAGACGGGGTTGACGCAAGTCGACGTGAGGCTGGTCCACGCTGCGGTGACGGGCGCCCTCATCGACGGCTACGCGGTCACGAACCCTGTCGGTTTCCAGGGGCGGCACGTCAAGATCAGCATCTTCAACGCCTTCGCGCCGCTGGTTCATCTCGGAGCGCTCCAGAGCGTGGCCGAGCAGCTAGACCTGGAGCTACTGGAGATCGTGGCCGAGCCATACGCCGTGGCGCGGGTGCTCGCCAGCGATCAGGTACAGCAGGCGGGCGCCCTGTTCATCGACGTCGGCGGCGGCACTACGGACGTGGCCCTGGTGCGCCACGGCGGCATCGAGGGAACTAGGATGTTCGCCCTGGGCGGACGGGCCTTCACAAAGTCGATCGCCGATCGCCTCGACCTGCCCTTCCCGCGCGCCGAAGAAGCGAAGGTGGACTACGCCCGCGGACTCGCCGTCCCGCAGAAGGCGGAGATTGCTCGCGTGATAGCGGACGACGTCGCGATCTGGTCGGCAGGCGTCGAGCTGGTGATGGAGGAGCTGGCGTCCGGCGACCTGTTGCCTGGCCGCGTCTACGTTTGCGGCGGCGGTTCGCGGCTGCCCGAGATCAACACCATCCTGCGCAGCGAGAAGTTCTGGAAGCGGCTGCCGTTCAGCAGGCCCCCCGAAGTAATCTCGATGGCGCCGCAGCAGGTCGAGCGCATCAACGACGGCACTGGCCTGCTCGTCGATGAGCAGGACGTGACTCCGCTCGGCCTGGCCTACCAGGCGATCGAGCTGCAGACGAGCGAAGACCCCCTGGACGTCGCTTTGCGGCGCGTCCTCCGAGCGATGAAGATGTAGCCGATGGCCATCTACTACCTCGACGTCGACGACGAAATCACTTCGGCCGCGGCCCGGATCCGGGGCTCAACCGACGCGCACATCGCGCTGGTCATGCCGACCGGATCGCGCGTCGCAACCTCGCGCATCAACTTCAAGCTGCTCGAGCGCGAGGCGAAGCAGCGCAATAAGCGGCTCTCGATCGTGGCCCCGGATGCCCAGGTGCGGTCGCTCGCCCAATCGGCCGGCCTGCCGGTCTTCGAGAATGTCCGAGCGTACGAAGCGGCGGAGTCGGGCCCCCCACAAGGCATCGGCCCCGAGGTCCCCGGCGACGTCTCCCAGGCGCTCGGCGAATTGGGCGCGACCATCGCACCGTCCGCGCGCGGTTCGAGATCGATTCGTGGAGGCGGTCCGATCAAAGGCGGAGCGACGGGCGGTGCGGCCGCCGCCGGCTCCGCCGATGAGACCGGCCGGGTTGCTGGGGGCGGACGACGACTCGGCGTGTCGAGCCTGCTGCTGATCGGTCTGCTGGCGATCATCGTCGTCGTGGGCGCGTTTGCCGCCTATCAGTTCTGGCCGAGCGCGACGGTGGTACTCACCGTCCACGAGAAGCCACTCGGGCCGATAGCGCTCACCGTCAAGATCGATCCCGCCGCGGTGGCGGTCAACAACACCACGTTGACCGTCCCCGGCATCACGAAATCCTTCGACGTCAACCAGAGCGACACATTCAACGCAACGGGTCAAAACGTGGTGGAGACGGCGGCTACCGGCACGGTGACGTTCACCAGCACCAACACGTTGTTCGCGGTGCCGGTTCCGGCCGGCACGCAGGTATCCACAAGAGGTGGCGTCGCGTTCGCAACGACGCGCGCCGTTACGGTGCCAAAAGCGGTCTTCTCGACCGGCAAGGTCGGATCCGCGGACGCGCCGATCGCGGCCGTCACCAAAGGCACGGGCGGCAACGTGGTCGCACATACGATCAACCGAGTCCCGTCGGACCTGGCTGCGCTTCTTGTCACGGCCGACAACGCCGCCGCGACCGGCGGCGGAACGCACGTCGTGACCGCGGTCGTCCAGCAGGTCGACCTGGACAAAGCCGCCGCCAGCCTGACCAAGTCGATCGGCTCGAGCTTCGCCGCAACGCTCGCCAATCCAGGCACGCTGCCCGCCGGCGTCCAGTTCTTCGCCGCTACGGGGAAGCTGGGCACGATCACGTTCAGCCCCGACCCGACGACTCTCCTCAATAAGGCGGTCGCCACCTTCCAGCTGGCAGCGGCGGCAACCGGCACCGCGACCGAATCCGACACGAGCAACGTTCGCAGCCTGGCCGAGAGCCGCATCACTAGCCGCGTTCAGCCCGGCTACATCCTCGTCGATGGCTCGCTCACGACGACTCTGGGTTCCCCGACGATCAGTGGCGCGGTCGTATCGATCCCGGTCACAGCCAATGCCACGGAAGCCGCGACGGTCAGCGTCGACGTTCTGAAGGCCAACATCGAGGGCAAGTCCGTGGAGCAGGCGCGAGCCTACCTGCTGCAGTTCGGCGACGCGACCGTAACGCTGTCGCCCTGGTGGGCTTCCAGCGTTCCCACGTACGACTTCCGCATCGACCTCAAACTGATATCTCCGAATTCGAGTGCCGGGAGCAGCCAGTCGCCCGGCAAGACCTCCGCCGCCGGCAAGACCGCCTCCGCGCCGGCGCATTCGGCATCGGCGTCCGGTTCTGTCGGCCCATCCTCCAGCGCCTCTAGCTCGGCTTCGATCTCGCCTACGGCTTCCGCGTCGTCCACGGCAAGCTCATCGACCGGGCCGTCCCCATTGGCGAGTTGATGGGCGATTTCGGACGAGAGGCGCTTCAGCCGATACATCGGGTCCTCGGGATCGATCTCGGCGCGCGGCGAATCGGAGTTGCGCTGGGCGATGTGGACCTTGGGACGGCCGCCCCGCTAACGACGTTGAGCCGCGCGCGCACCATCGAGGCGGACGCTCGCGTGCTCTCGAGACTCGCCGCAGAACAACGGGCACAGGTTCTAGTCGTAGGATTACCGCTCGACAAGGACGGAACGGAGGGCCCGCAAGCGCAACTCACTCGCGAGTGGGCCACGGCAGTGGCAGCCGCAACCGGTATGCCACTCCGATTCCGCGACGAACGTTTGTCCAGCGTTCGCGCCGAAGAACGAATCGGTTCGCCCCCCAGGGGAAGGTCGGGCGGACCGCCCAGCCCGGCACAACGCGACGCATATCGGGCTCGAGTCGATCGAGAAGCCGCGGCATTGATCCTGCAAGACGATCTCGACGCAATGTGCGCCGAGGCAACGAACCGAACGCCGTCACACGAGAGCGACCACAGTCGGAGCGAGGAACCTGATGAGTTTCCGTAACGGGGGACGCGCCAGATCGACTTCCGGGGGCCCGGGCGCCCGGTCGGGCGACCCGAACCCCAGGCGGCCCGTCGTGGACACCGGCTGGTCCGACTACGACCCCGGCCAACCGGCTGGCTCGACCGGCGCGGTCAAACCGAAGCCCGAGTGGTCCGATCCTCCGCGGAACTACCGTTCGAGCCGTTCCGGCGGTCCTGGCACCGTCGTGCGGTTCGCGGTGTTCGCGGTCCTGGCCGCGGCGCTGGTCCTGGGCGGACTCGTGTTCGTGGCGAAACCGATAGTCGCCAGTGGCCTCGCAAACTGGGCGGCCGAGAACCCCACGGCGCTCAAGCTCCCGTTCATGGCCGACATCGTCCGTTCCGAGCTCGGCACCAAGCTGACACAACCGGTGAACGCGGCCGACTCGACCAAGGTCGTCTTCCAGATCACCTCCGATGAGACGCCCAAACAGATTGCCGACGAGCTGGTGCAGGCGGGCCTCATCGCCGATGCGAGAGCCTTCGTCTTCGAGTCGATCGTGAAGAACGTCTCGGCGAAGTTCATCGCCGGTCGCCACGTCCTCAACAAGAGCATGACCGTCGACCAGATCATCGCCGCGCTCATCGTTGCCCCGACGGCTCCGCCAACGATCAAGATCCCATTCCGGGAGGGGCTTAGGATCGAGCAGATCGTGGCGAAGCTCGAGTACGTGGAAGCCAATCCGACCGATCCGACAGCCAAGCTCCAGCTCGACGTCAACACGTACTACCAGGACGCGATGAATCCACCGGCCGATCTGCTGGCCCAGTACCCGTGGTTGAAGCTCCCGCCAGGCGCCTCGCTCGAGGGCTTCCTCTTCCCCGCTACCTACGACGTCGCGCCCGATATCACTCCGCTGAAGCTGCTGGGAGAGCAGCTGGACGCCTTCGCGTCATACGCTCCGCCACAGCTGCTGCTTCTCCCGCCCGACCAGATCTACCGGGTAGTTCAGATCGCCTCACTGGTGGAGCCGGAAGTGAAGCTCGATGTCGATAGGCCGCTCGTGGCGGGCGTCTACGTCAACCGTCTCGACGCCAAGAAGTGGCCGACCGGGCTCCTGAATTCCAACCCATCGGTCACCTATGCGAGCGACTCTGTTTGGCTGAAGGATCGTCCGATGGCGTCCTGGGTCGGCTACACATTCTGGGTAGAGCCGACAACCGGCCCAGCTTTCGCCAAGATCGACTTCCCGGCGCAGTTCGCGCCGTACAACACATATGCCCATGGCGGTTTGCCTCCCACGCCGATCTGCTCTCCCGGGCTGGCATCGCTCCAGGCTGCGTTCGCCCCAAACACAGCGGATGCCTACTACTACTTCCTGGCCACCAACGACGCCAGCGGCAGCATCGTCTACGCGAAAACCAACGCCGAGCAGATAGCCAACGAGAAGAAGTACGGCTACCTGCCGTAGGTAGCGTCCTGGAGTAGTAGGGCGGGTACCATTGCGGCCGTGACCGCCGTCGTTCCGCGCTCGCCACACCCGGCCGATTTCCCCGCGCCGCCCAGCCCGCGGGACGTCGCTCGCTGGGCCGAAGCCGACCGGACCGAACGACCCATCCGCCTCGCCCGGCTGCGCGCAAGGCTCGCGGCCGATGGTCTGGACGCTTACTTCGGGCTGCGATCGGAACACATGCGCTACCTGACGGGCTTCGTGCTGGAGGACGGCGAGGACCGCGTCGCCGGCAACTCCGGACGCTTCCTGGTCTGTGGCGACGAGGTCGTGGTGCTGGCCGACAGCCGCTATCGGCTTCAGGCCCTGGAGCAGGCCCCCGAGGCAAGGATCGCGGCCACCACCCACAACCTCGCGGCACTGTGGCCATCCCTCATTTCCGGCGTGGGCGCTCGTCGCGTCGCCGTGGAAGCGGCCGTGATCAGCCACGAGCTGTGGGAGGAGCTTCGGCGGGCCGCGCCCGACGTTGAGCTCGTGCCGGTGTCGGGTTGGGTCGAGGCCGATCGGGCCGTAAAAACGCCGAGCGAGATCGAGCGAATCCGAGCCGCGTGCGGAGTCGCCGACAGGTCCCTCGCTTCGACGCTGCGCCGGATCAAGCCAGGCGTCACGGAACGCGAACTTGTCATGGCGCTCGAATGGGAGATGAGGACCGGCGGTGCCGACGCGCTGGCATTCGGCGTCGCTTGTCTAGCGGGCCCCGACGCCGCCCTACCGCACGGCTCGCCCTCGGACCGCGAGGTCCAGTTCGGTCAGGTCGTGCTGTTCGACTTCGGGGCTATGGTGGCCGGCTACCGCAGCGACATGACTCGCACGCTATTCGTCGGCGACCCGAACCCACGGGACCTCGCTATTTACGAAGTCGTGGCCGAAGCCCAGGAAGCGGCGCTGCAGCTCCTTATCGAGTCTGTCCAGGGAGAGCGTCCCGTTCCTAGCGGCAGGGAGGTCGACGCCGCCGCCCGCCAGGTGATCGAGAACGCCGGCCATGGGGAGCGGTTTGGCCACGGCACCGGCCATGGGATCGGGCTGGCCACCCACGAGCTGCCGTCTCTCAGCCGGCTGGCTCCGGAAACCCCACTGCCGAGCCCAACGGTCTTCAGCGTCGAGCCGGGCGTATACGTGGACGGCGAGATGGGCGTCAGGATCGAGGACCTGGTTCTGCTCGACGTCGAGGCGCACGCGATCGAGCGATTAACGATGTTCCCGCGGGAAGCTCTGGTCGTCGGAGTCTGACGATGGCCGACAGTCTGACCGTGCCCGGGGCTCGCTCCGCTACAATCAGGCCCACTGACCATCCAAGGAGCCGTCCGCAACCATGATTTCCACCAGCGAATTGCGCAAGGGTGTCGCCATCGAGCTCGATGGAGAGCTCTGGCAGATCCTCGACTACCACCACATCAAGATGGGTCGCGGCTCGGCGCAAGTGAAGATCAAGCTCCGAAACATTAAGCGCGGCCAGACGGTGGACCGGTCCTTCCAGGCGGGCGACAAGTGGCCCCGCGCCCAGCTGGACCATCGCCAGATCCAGTACCTGTATCGAGACGGCGACGATTTCCACTTCATGGAAACCGAGAGCTACGAGCAGTTCCACATCAGCGCGGACCAGCTCGAAGACGCGGTCAACTACCTCAAGGAATCGATGCTCCTCGACCGGACGAGCTACGAGGGCGAGACGATCGGCGTCGAGTTGCCCGTGACGGTGGATCTCCGGGTCGTCGAGACGGAGCCCGGCTTCGCCGGCGACACCCAGACGGGTGCGCGAAAGGGCGCCAAGCTCGAGACCGGTCTCACTATCCAGGTTCCGATCTTCGTCGACGAGGGCGACACGGTCCGTGTTGACACCCGGACAGGCGAGTATCAGACCAGGCTCTGAGCCATCGACCGCTGCGCGATCGGCACCAGAGAGTAGACCCGCGACATGAGCCGCGGCCGCCCTCCGCAGAGCGATCCGTTGTGGGGCGATTCGCTGCCCGAGGAACCTGCCCAGCACAAGCCCGCCGTCCCCGAGTCCACGAGCCACGAGCCCGCCGGTCACGAGCTCTCCGGCCACGAGCCGCCCGATTGGGCGCTGCCGTCGTGGGATGCGGTCCCGGCTGAACCGGGGTCCGCGCCGCTCGCGACCGCGAAGCCGCTCGTGGCCGCCACGCCAACGCCCGGGCCGGCCACGCCGCTAGCGCCGGCGGCGCCGCCAGTCGGGCGCTTGCTGGCCGCCGAGTCGTCGCTTCGAATCCTGGGAGTGAGCGAGGTCACCCGGGCAATTCGCGACGCGGTCCGGGCCGAGCCCGCGCTGCGAGAGGTATGGGTCGAGGGCGAGGTCGGCCGCGTCACGGTCTCTTCCGCAGGCCATGCCTACTTCACCCTGAAGGACGAGCGCAGCCAGCTTGCGTGCGTCTTCTTCCGCGACAACCGGGTGGCGTCGCCGTTCGAGCCGCGCACTGGCCTTCGCCTCGTGGTTCAGGGCCGGATCGACGTCTTCGAGGCCCAGGGCGTGTACCAGCTGTACGTCGTGTCGGTGCAACCGGCGGGCTTCGGCGACCTGGCCCTTCGCTTCGAGGGGCTCAAGGCCAAGCTCGCGGCCGAAGGTTTGTTCGATTCCGACCGAAAACGGCCGCTCCCCGGGCGGCCCGCGGTGATCGGCGTCGCCACGAGCGCCACCGGCGCCGTGTGGCACGACATCTGCCACGTGATCTCGCGTCGCTGGCCGCTGGCTCGAGTCGTCTTGTCTCCGTGCCAGGTTCAGGGCGATGGGGCGGCGCCCAGCGTCGTCGCCGCGCTCGATCGGCTCGCTCGCTGGGGCGAGCAGTGCCGCGCAACCGGACACCCGGATGACGCGCCCGCCGTGGTGATCCTGGCTCGCGGCGGCGGATCGCTCGAAGACCTGTGGTCGTTCAACGACGAGAGGGTTGTCCGCGCGGTCGTGCGCCACCCCGTGCCCGTCGTCTGTGGCGTCGGCCATGAGGTGGACGTCACGCTGGCCGATTTCGCGGCCGACGTAAGAGCGCCGACGCCCTCGGCCGCCGCCGAGCTGGTCGTGCCGGATCGCGCCGAGCTGGCAGGCGGCCTGCGCGAGTTGGAGCGCAGGGCGCGGAGCCTCGCCCTCCGGGCTGTTGCCGGATCTCGCGCCGAACTCGTCGCCGAAGGACGCGCGCTAGATCGGCTCCGACCCGCCGCACAACTGGCTCAGGCTCGGGAGCGGGCAGGCTACCTGCTCGACCGCGCCACCCGGGCGGTTCAGGGTGCGCTCGCACAGCGCCGCGACCAGGATTGGCGGCTGGCCGAACGGCTGCGCCCGCTCGCCGATGCGCGCCTGGCCCTGGCCCGGGGCGGGCTGGAGCGCAACTTCGCCTCGTTGTCCGCTCTCGGACCGCAGGCCACCCTCGATCGCGGTTATGCCGTCGTGCGTCGCCGGTCCGATGCTCGGATCGTGCGCGGTCCCGACGAAGCTCCGGCCGGCCAGCGCCTCATAGTCCAGGTAGCACGTGGCGAATTCGCCGTCACGGCGGACGGTGACACTCGCGACGCCGCTGGCGGCGACCGAGGCGGCAGCCGCAGCCGGCCGGAAAGAGGCGGCTCTGCAGCGAAGCAAAGGTCCGCCGAAAGCATGCCGGCTGCGGATCCCGGCGAAACCGGCACCGCCGGGCCAACTGGAGGCGCGTGATCGACGCCGCCGTCATTGCCGCGGCGGTACTCCTGCTCGCCGGAGCCGGAGTCGTGTTTGCGCTATCCGTGCGGGTTGGTATGCTCCTTGGACGGCGCATCGACCGAGCTCTGGAGGCGCGCCAGGATGCCGCCGGCTTGCCGCCGTCGGACCAGGCACCGGACGTTGGTGAGGAGGTCGGCATCGATGAGTGACGGGCCCGGACCCGAGACAACGGCCCCAGAGACGCTCGACGTCGCTTCGCTGGCGTTCGACGATGCGCTGGCCGAACTCCAGCGGACGGTCGGCGAGCTCGAGCAGGGCGGCCTGCCACTGGAACGCTCGATCGCGCTGTACGAGCGTGGCGTGGCTCTCCACGAACGTTGCGCCGCGTTGCTGGCGGCGGCCGAGCTACGCGTCGAGCGCTTGCTGGAGCGCACGTCGGGGGAGCTCGAGGTCACGGACGCAACCGGCGAGGAACAGCTCTAGGCGCTTTCCAGCGCAACGAAACTGTGCCGGAGGGCGTCGCAGGGGAGCGCTCCGCGACCGCCATCGGGTCGTCCGGCGTAGACTCTCCCAGGCGCCGAGCCAGGTTTTCGGGCGAGGCCCTGCCAGCCGACACGACGCGCGACCCCTCGCGCCAGGAGCAACCACTAGTGCCCATCCTGCCCACGCTTCAAGGCCCCGGCGACCTTCGCGGCCTCAGCGACGAGGAGCTTCGTTCGCTCGCGGCCGAGATCCGCGAGTACATCATCTCCACGGTCGCCAGGACGGGCGGCCATCTCGGCTCGTCGCTCGGAACCGTGGAATTGACGATCGCCCTGCACCGAGTCCTGGAGTCACCCCGCGACAGGATCGTCTGGGATACCGGCCACCAGGCCTACGCCCACAAGCTGCTGACGGGCCGGTTCGAACGCTTCGGGACCCTTCGCCAGCTTGGCGGCATCGGAGGCTTTCCGCGTCGAGCGGAGTCGCCGCATGACGTGTTCGACGGGGGTCACGCGGGTACCGGGCTTTCGATCGCGCAGGGACTTGCGACGGCTCGCGACCTGCGCCACTCGATGGAGCGCATCGCGGTCGTGGTAGGCGACGCCGCTTTGATCAGCGGGCTTTCGCTCGAAGCGCTCAACGACATCGGCCACCGCCAGACGCAGCTCCTCATCGTCCTGAACGACAACGCCATGTCGATCAGCCCGACCGTGGGGGCGTTCTCCCAGTACTTCTCCACGCTCAAGCTTTCGTCGGCCTGGAAGCAGAGCAAGACCGCTTACGACAGGTTCGTCGAGTCTCTGCCGGTAGTCGGCCAGCCCGTGCTCAAGCTGTCCCGGCGTATCCGGCGCATGGTCGTCAACTTCGCGCAGCCCGGACAGCTCTTCGAAGACCTGGGCATCACCTACCTGGGCGTGATCCCGGGTCACAACATCCGAGGCCTCGAACACATCTTCCGAGCGGCGCTGGACGTGCCCGGACCGGTGCTGATCCACGTCCGGACGCACAAGGGCCGAGGCTACCGCCCGGCAGAACGCGATCAGATCGCCTTCCATGGCGCGGCTCTCCCGCCCATGCCGGACCTGCCCGAAGGACGCGTCGCCGGAGCGATTTCGCCGACGGTCCACCAGACCCTCACGGGGCCCGCCCTAGCCCGCAAAGAGAGCGCGATGCCGGCGCCTGGGAGCGTCGACGACGCGCCCGTGGAGCCGTCGCGCAACGGCCACATAGTCGGCGGAAATGCCGACGGCGGCACGCCATCGGATGCTTCGCGCGCTTCGGCCGCTGCCCGGCCACGCAACTACACGTTCCACTTCGCCACGGAACTGATCGAGCTGGCCCGCGAAGACCGCCGCATCGTGGCTGTCACCGCAGGAATGCCGACCGGAACGGGACTGCACCTCTTCCAGGCTGAGTTCCCCGACCGCTTCATCGACGTCGGCATTGCGGAGCAGCACGCGGTGACGCTCTCGGCGGGAATGGCGCTGGCTGGGGAGCGGCCGGTCGTGGCCCTCTATTCCACGTTCCTGCAGCGCGCCTTCGACCAGGAAGTCCACGACGTCTGCCAGAACGACCTGCCGGTCGTGATCGCGGTCGATCGAGCGGGCCTCGTCGGCGAGGACGGTACCAGCCATCAGGGCATGTTCACCATCCCGAGCCAAATGCAGCTACCGCACATGGTCATAGCCAGCCCCAAGGACGAGCAGGAGCTTCGATCGCTCGTTCGAACTGCATTCGCGCAGGACCATCCGTTCGCGCTGCACTATCCGCGCGACCCCGGTTTTGGCGTCCCGGCACGTCGGTCCGAGATACTGCCGATCGGCGTCGGCGAGGTGCTGAGTGAAGGCAGCGAGATCCTGATCGTCGGCTTCGGGCCAATCGTGGGTCGCGGACGGCAGGCGGCCGACATGCTCGAGGCCGAGGGTTGGTCGGTCGGGCTCATCAATGCCCGCTTCGCCAAGCCGCTGGACCGAGAGCTCATTCTCGAACACGCGGCGGGTAAGAAGCTCGTCGTTACGCTCGAGGAGAGCGTCGTAACCGGCGGCTTCGGGTCGGGCGTGCTGGATCTGCTCGAGCAGGCCCGCGTCTCGGACTCGTCCTACCGCGACGTGTCGCTGCGGATCGTCGGCATCCCGGCCGACCGTTTCGTGGATCACGGCTCGGTAGACGATCTGCGCCGCTTGCTGAGACTGGACGCGGCCGGAATTGCGGGGCAAATCCGCGAGACGTTGGCCCTGCTCGGCGCCGCCCCGGCCGCGTCCAGTCTCAGCAAGCGGCGCAGATCGTCTAC
>CABEAA010000207.1_pt1 | contig 28724 bp, 43 predicted proteins | sample 3132281 | NCBI WGS metagenome assembly CABEAA01 (sample SAMEA5534341, study PRJEB31848) | metagenome | biome: tundra; feature: field; material: soil | place: USA | collected 2013-05 | depth 0.45 m
CGAGCTAATCACCCCGATCGCCCTCGAAGTCGGACAGCGCTTCGCCATCCGCGAGGGTGGCCGCACTGTCGGCGCCGGGGCCATCACCTCGATCACCGAGTAACCGGAGTCTGCGATGGCAAGGCAGCGGATCCGAATCCGCCTCAAGGCATACGACCACCGACTGCTCGATCAGTCGGCGGCGCAGATCGTGGAGACGGCCCAACGGACTGGCGCCGATGTCGTCGGTCCCGTTCCGCTGCCGACGCGCATCGAAAAGTTCACCGTCCTGCGTTCACCGTTCATCGACAAGGACAGTCGGGAGCAGTTCGAGATCCGCACTCACAAGCGGCTCGTCGACATCCTCGAACCCTCGTCGAAGACCGTGGACGCCCTGATGCGACTCTCGCTAGCAGCGGGCGTCGACATCGAAATCAAGATGTGACCAGATGACGATAGGTTTGATCGGCCGCAAGGTCGGCATGACCCAGATCTTCCAGGCGGACGGAACGATGATCCCCGTGAGCGTCGTAGCCGTCGAGCCCAATACCGTCACCCGTATCCGGACGTCGGCGCGCGACGGCTATGCCGCCGTGCAGCTCGGGATCGAAGAGTCGTCGAAGCTCAACAAGCCGGAGCTTGGGCAGCTCAAGAACCTGCCCAAGCTCGCAGTGCTGCGTGAATTCAGGCTGGACGAGGCAGGCGACGAGGCCTACACGGTCGGCCAGAAGCTTGACGTCAGCCTGTTCGCCGCCGGTGAGATCATCGACGTGACCGGCGTGTCCAAGGGCAAGGGCTTCTCCGGCCACATCAAGCGCCACCATTTCAAGCGCGGCCCCAAGACCCACGGCTCCGACCATCACCGCGCGCCTGGCTCGATCGGCCCCGGCACTACGCCGGGTCGCGTCTACAAGGGCATGCGCATGGCCGGCCACCTCGGCGACGAGCGGGCCACTGTCAAGAAGCTGCGGGTCGTCCGCGCGGACACCGAGCGCAACCTACTGCTCGTCAAGGGCTCCGTTCCCGGCGCCCCCAACGGGTTGATCCTCGTGAAGAAGGCCTAGTCATGCCGACGACGACCCTGTACTCGAGGACCGGCGAGGAGATCGGCGAAGTGGAGCTTTCTGAGGAGCTCTTCTCGGCGCCGATCAACGTCGCCGTCCTGCACCAGGTGGTGATCGCCCAAATGGCCGGACGCCACCTCGGCACTCACGACACCAAGAGGCGCGGTGAGGTTTCCGGCGGCGGCAAGAAGCCGTATCGCCAGAAAGGGACCGGCCGAGCTCGCCAGGGCTCGATCCGCTCTCCGCAGTTCGAAGGCGGCGGAGTGGTCTTCGGACCGCACCCGCGTTCTTACGCGCAGAGGCTGCCCCGCCAGATGAAGCGCCTCGCCCTGTGCGGCGCCCTCACCTCCAAGCTCGACGACGACGCGGTCCGCATCATCGACGAGTTCGGTCTCGAAGGCCCCAAGACGCGAGACATGGTCGCGATCATCGAGGCCCTCGGTCGCAGCAACGGTCGAGTCCTCATCGTTGCCCCCGGCACCGACGAGAACCTTCTCCTGTCCGCTCGGAACCTGCCTCGCGTCGAGGTCATCCGGGCCGATTCGCTCAACGTCGTGGCGGTGCTCAACGCGGACACAGTCCTCATCGAGCAGTCGGCGCTGAACCGCATGGAAGAGGTGTACGCGTGAGCCTCACTGCCCACGAAGTCATCCTCCATCCGGTCATCAGCGAAAAGTCGATGGACGAGTCGCAGCGCGGCAAGTACACGTTCGCCGTCCACAACGACGCCAGCAAGATACAGATCGAGTCCGCCGTCGAGGAAATCTTCAAGGTCAATGTGACCAAGGTGAACGTCCTCACGACCAAGACGAAGGAAAAGCGCGGTGGGATGCGCCGCAGCCGGGTCGCCGGCCGCACGACTCCCTGGCGCAAAGCGATCGTGACACTGGCCCCCGGCCAGAAGATCGAGTTCTTCGAGGCCGTCTGAGATGCCGCTTCGCAGCTATAAGCCAACCTCCGCGGGCCTCCGGGGCATGACCCGGTCCACGTTCGAGGAGATCACGACCAAAGAGCCGTACAAGCCGCTGCTGGAAGCCCAGAAGCGTGGCTCCGGCCGGAACAACGCGGGCAAGCTGTCCGTTCGCCATCGCGGCGGCGGCGAGAAGCAGCACTACCGCATCATCGACTTCAAACGCAACAAGTTCGGCGTTCCCGCCAAGCTGGCCACGATCGAGTACGACCCCAATCGCTCCGCTCGAATCGGGCTTCTCCACTACGCCGACGGCGAGAAGCGCTACATGCTCCTGCCTGCGGGACTGAAGGTCGGGGACGTGGTCGTCGCCGGTCCCGAGGCCGAGGCGCGGGTGGGAAACGCGTTGCCGCTGGCCAACATCCCGCTCGGCACCACGATCCACAACGTGGAGCTGGTTCCGGGCAAGGGCGGCCAGATCGTGCGCTCGGCCGGCGTGGCGGCGCAGCTGCTCGCCAAGGAAGAAGACTCCGCACAAGTTCGACTTCCGTCGGGCGAAGTCCGGCGAATCAGCCTGCGCTGCATGGCCACCATCGGCCAGGTCTCCAACCTGGACCACGAGAATCAGAACCTCGGCAAGGCCGGACGTGCCCGTCATATGGGTCAGCGTCCGGAAGTCCGCGGCGTAGTCATGAACCCCCGAGACCATCCGCACGGCGGTGGCGAGGGCAAGTCGCCCACAGGCATGCCTCCCAAGACACCGTGGGGCAAGCCTGCTATGGGCTACCGGACCCGTCTCGGCAAGAAGCCGTCGAGCCGACTGATCGTCCGCTCGCGGCATCGCAAGGCATAGGCTGGAGGAGAGAGAAGCATGTCGCGTTCGGTCAAGAAGGGGCCGTTCGTCGAGTCGCGGCTCCTCGGCCGCGTTCAGACGATGAACAAGCGCAACGAGAAGAAGGTCGTCAAGACCTGGTCTCGGGCGTCTGTCATATTCCCCGATTTCATCGGTCACACCGTTGCCGTCTACAACGGCAAGAAGCACATCCCGGTCTACGTCACCGAGAACATGGTCGGCCACCGCCTTGGAGAGTTTTCCCCGACCCGCACCTTCCGCGGACACGGGAAGCACACCGAGCGGTCCGCCGCCTTGAAGTAGGAGCCTAGGACGTGCGCGTATCCGCCACAGCCAAATACCTGATGGGCTCTTCGCGAAAAGCCCGGCTCGTAACGAATGCCATCAAGGGCAAGCGGGTCGAGGAGGCTTCCGCGCTGCTGCGGTTCATGCCGCAGGCCGCCGCCCGCGACGTTGCCAGCGTTCTCAAGAGCGCAACCGCAAATGCTGAGAACAACCACAACCTGTCCGCCGAGGATCTGATCATCGCGGATGCTCAGGCGAACATGGGACCCGGCGTGCACAAGCGCTGGCGCCCGCGGGCTCAAGGTCGGGCTTACCCGATCCACAAGCCCATGACCCACATCACCATCGTCGTCGAAGACCGGGAGGCCTAGATGGGTCACAAGGTTCACCCGTACGGCTTCCGACTGGGTGTCTCGCGCACCTGGACGGCGAAGTGGTACGCCGATAAGGACTACACGGACCTCCTCAAGGAGGACATCACGATCCGCCAGCTCGTCGTGCGGCGGCTCGCGAACGCCAGCGTCAGTGGCGTGGAGATCGAGCGTGGCATCAACCACGTGACAGTCACGATCCACACCGCCAAACCGGGCATCGTGATCGGCAAGGGTGGCGCGAACGTCGAGACGCTCCGCCAGCAGGTAGGCGCCCTGACCAAGCGCAAAGTCAAGCTCGAGGTCAAGGAAATCCGCCAGCCGGAGCTCGACGCCGCCCTCGTCGCCGCCAACATCAGCCAGCAGCTGGCCCGCCGCATCGCCTTCAAGAAGGCCATGAAGCAGGCCATCCAGCGGACCATGAAGGCCGGCGCCAAGGGCGTGAAGATCGCCGTCGCGGGTCGCCTCGGCGGCTCCGAAATGGCTCGTCGCGAGTGGGACAAGGAAGGCCGAATCCCGCTCGGAACGCTCCGTGCCGACATCAGCTACGCGCAGGTCCACGCCCTCACCACGTACGGCCGGATCGGCGTCAAAGTGTGGATCTACCGTGGCGAAGTCCCGCCTGAGCGGGCGCGCCAGACTACGCCGGCAACACCGGCTGCAGTCGGGCAGGGGATGTAGCCATGTTGATGCCTCGACGCGTCAAGCATCGCAAGGTCCAGCGCGGACGGATGTCCGGCCAGGCCAAGGGTGGAACCACGGTCGCTTTTGGTGACTTCGGCCTCGCCACCCTCGAGCCGGCCTGGATCACCAGCCGCCAGATCGAGGCTGCCCGACGCGCCATGACTCGCTCGGTCAAGCGCGGCGGCAAGATCTGGATACGCATCTTCCCGGACAAGCCGGCGACCAAGAAGCCTGCCGAGACCCGAATGGGTTCCGGCAAGGGCGCACCCGACCACTGGGTGGCCGTCGTCAAGCCGGGTCGGATCCTCTTCGAGATGGCTGGTATCGACCAGGCCGAGGCGGTCGAGGCCATGCGCCTCGCCAGCCACAAGCTCCCGGTCACCACCCGGGTCATCGTCAAGGAAGGCCTGGCAGATGGACATTGAGAACGTTCGGGCCCTATCGGATGGGGAGCTCGAGGAGCAGCTGACCCAGGCCAAGCGGGACCTCTGGCAGACGCGCTTCCAGCTCAACACTCGGCAGCTCAAGGACTACAGCTCCATCCCCCAGACCCGTCGAACAATCGCGCGGATCCTCACCGTGCAGCATGAGCGCCGCGCTGAGCGGTCTCGGACGGCGTAGGAGATCACGCGATGACAGGAGTAGCAGTGCAGGGAAAGCGGAAGACCAAGGTCGGCCGCGTCGTCAGCGACAAGATGGACAAGACGATCGTCGTTTCCGTCGAGCGTCTGGCGCGACATCCGCTCTACAAGCGGGTAATCCGCTTGACGACGAAGTTCAAAGCCCATGACGAAGAGAACGACGCTCACGTCGGCGATACCGTCTTGATCGAAGAGTCGCGACCCCTCTCGGCGACCAAGCGTTGGCGTCTCGTCAACATCGTCGCTCGCGCCGGTGAAGGCGCGACGACGGAGGTAGTGTCCGAGGAAGCCGAGACCGACGTGGCCATCCACGGCGCTTCGCATCCGGGCCGGCACGCCGCCGAGCCCGAGGCTGCCCAATGATCCAGCAGTACACGCGGCTCCGCGTTGCCGACAACACCGGCGCGCGGACCATCCAGTGCATCCGGATCATGGGCCGCTCCCAGAAGACTACCGCTGCCGTCGGCGACGTCATCATCGCCAGCGTCAAGCAAGCGATCCCGAACGCGGCCGTCAAGAAGGGCGATGTCGTGCGAGCGGTAGTCGTACGAACGGCCAAGGAATACGGCCGTACGGACGGCAGCTATATCCGCTTCGACGAGAACGCGGCCGTCTTGATCGATAACAAGGGCAGCCCACGCGGGACCCGTATCTTCGGCCCCGTTGCTCGCGAGCTGCGCGACCGCAACTACATGAAGATCGTCTCCCTGGCGCCGGAGGTGCTGTGATGGCGCTACAGAAGATCGCCTCGCCAAACAAGGTGCCTGAGATCCGCAAGGGCGACACCGTCGTCGTGATGCACGGCAAAGATGCCGGCAAGCGCGGCAAAGTCGATCGCGTGATCCGCAACACCGTCGGGCAGGACCGCGGCACCGGTTACTGGCGGCAGGCTTCGAGCCGGCCGCTGTCGGTCGTCATCTCCGGCATCAACATGGCCAAGCGACATACGAAGCCGCACCAGAAGATGCAGAACGATCGAGCGCCTCAGATGCAGCAGGGCGGCATCGTCGACAAGCCGATGCCGATCGACGCCAGCAACGTGATGATCGTCTGCCCGCATTGCGATCGAGTCACTCGAGTCAAGCACGACCGGCTCGGAAGCGGGCAGAGCGCCCGCGTCTGTGGCCATTGCCGGGAACAGCTGGAGCCGGGCGCATGAGCGGCAGCCTTCATCAGCGATACACCGAAGAAGCCGTGCCGGCGCTGCAGAAGCAGTTCAGCTACTCGAACCCGATGCAGATCCCGCGCGTCAGCAAGATCGTCGTCAACATCGGTCTGGGCGAGGCCCTGACCAACCCTAAGGCCGTCGATGCGGCGGTCGGAGATCTGGCTGCAATCACGGGCCAGAAGCCGGTGACTACGAAGGCCAAGCGCTCGATCGCGCAATTCCACCTGCGGACGGGCAACACCATCGGCGCCCGGGTCACCCTTCGGGGCGACCGCATGTGGGACTTCCTGGAACGACTCACGAGGCTTGCGCTGCCGCGCATCCGCGACTTCCACGGCATCCCCGCCAAGTCGTTCGACGGGCGAGGCAATTATTCGCTGGGGCTCCGGGAGCAGCTCGCTTTTCCGGAGATCGACTACGACAAAGTGGACCGTCTCCGCGGGCTGGAAATCAGCATCGTGACGACGGCGAAGACCGACGAGGAATCGAAGCGGCTGCTCGAACTCCTCGGCATGCCCTTCGCCGGCTAGGCGGGGAGGAGAAGCCATGGCTAAGAAATCGATGATCGCCAAGGCGAAGCGGCCGGCCAGGCACAAGGTCCAGGCTTACCACCGCTGCTTCGTCTGCGGTCGCCCGCGGGCATTCATGCGGCGCTTTGGGTTGTGTCGTATCTGCTTCCGCGAGCGGGCGCTGCTGGGCGAGTTGCCCGGCGTCACCAAGTCGAGCTGGTAGGGAATCGATGAACGTCTCCGATCCGATTGCGGACATGCTCACCCGCATCCGCAACGCGTCGCGGGCGCGACACGCGGATGTGGTCGTCCCGGCTTCGCGGACCAAGCGAGAGATCGCCCGGATCCTTCTGCAGGAAGGCTTCATTGCCGACGTGCGTGAGGAGCGAGAAGGCGTCCAGCCGGTGTTGCGTGTGACGCTCAAATACGTCGACGGGAAGGCTCCCGTCGTTTCCGGGCTGAAGCGAATCAGCAAGCCCGGCCTGCGGGTCTATGCCCGCAAGACCGAGATTCCGAGGGTGCTCGGGGGTCTTGGTCTCGTCATCGTCAGCACCAGCCAGGGCATCATGACCGGCGCGCAGGCTCACAAGGCCCAGCTCGGCGGCGAAGTCCTCGCGTACGTCTGGTAGACGACCATGTCACGTATCGGCCGTCTACCCATTCCCGTCCCCGCCGGCGTCGCCGTGACGATCGACGGTCGGGCCATCACCGTCACGGGCCCCAAGGGGACCCTGAGCCGCGATCTCCATCCGGACATGAGCGTCTCTCAGGAAGATTCCACGATCGTCGTGGCGCGCCCCTCCGAGGCCAAGCATCACAAGCAACTCCACGGCCTTACCCGGACGCTCGTTGCCAACATGGTGACCGGCGTTACGACGGGCTACCGCAAGTCGCTCGAAATAACCGGCGTCGGCTATCGCGCCATCAAGGTCGGAGACAAGCTGCAGCTGAACCTCGGCTACAGCCACCCGATCGAGATCGTGCCCCCGGCCGGCATCAGCTTCGACGTCGAGAACCCGACCCACCTCGCGGTCGTGGGCATCGACAAGGAGCTGGTCGGCCAGGTCGCCGCCACGGTCAGGGCGACTCGCAAGCCGGAGCCCTACAAGGGCAAGGGCGTCCACTACCTCGGCGAAGTGATTCGCCGCAAGGCCGGCAAGGCCGGCAAGATCGGCGGCAAGAAGTGAGCCGATCGATGACGAAGGGATCGACACGATGAGCCCGGTCGCCACCCGCGGCGGCGCGCGCCAGAAGCGGCACGAGCGCATCAGGCTCCGCCTCTCGGGCTCGCCCGAACGCCCGCGCCTAGCCGTATTCCGCAGCCTCACCCATATCTATGCGCAGGTGATCGACGACACGTCGGGCAAGACGCTTGCCTCGGCCTCCAGCCTCGAGAAGGAGCTGAAGGCCGCCAAGCAGCCGAAGACCGACGAGGCCAAGGCCGTTGGCCGACTGGTCGCGGAGCGCGCCCGGAGCGCGGGGGTCGAGCAGGTTGTCTTCGACCGGGCTGGGTTCCGGTACCACGGGCGGATCAAGTCGCTGGCCGGCGCCGCCCGCGAAGCCGGCCTCGAGTTCTGATAAAGGAGCTGACCAGTTGGCCAGGATCGACCCGAACAAGCTGACGCTCGAAGAGCGCGTCGTCCAGATCAACCGTGTGGCCAAAGTCGTAAAGGGCGGTCGCCGGTTCAGCTTCAGTGCCATCGTCGTCGTCGGTGACGGCGCCGGTCACGTTGGTGTCGGCCTGGGCAAGGCCGGCGAAGTACCCGAATCCATCCGCAAGGGCGTCGAGGACGCCAAGAAACACCTCATCCTGATCCCGATGGTCGGGACCACGATCCCTCACGAAGTCCGGACCGAGTTCGGGGCGTCCCGCCTCATGCTGAAGCCGGCTTCGCAAGGTACCGGCGTCATTGCCGGCGGCGCCGTCCGCGCCGTCGTCGAAGCGGCCGGTATCCGCGACATCCTGGCCAAGGTCTTCGGTTCCACCAACCCCGTGAACGTCACCCGGGCCACCATCGAGGCCCTGCGGAGCCTGCACTCGGCCGAGGAGCTGAGCGCTCGGCGAGGCGTGAGGATCTACGCCAGGGTCCCGGGTCAGCCGGCCGCGGAGGTGGGCAATGCCCGGTAAGCTGCGAGTTACCCAGACCAAGAGCACGATCAGCCACATCGCCCGCAACCGCGGCACGATCAGGGCTCTGGGCCTGCATGGCATCGGCGACACCGTCGAGGTGCCCGACAACGACGCCACGAGGGGAATGGTTCGGCAGGTCCGGTTCCTCGTCGAGGTGGAGGAGTTGCCCGAAGCCGGGCCCGAGGAGAAGCTATGAAGCTAAACGACCTGCGGCCCGCCCCCGGCAGCCGCAAGCCGCGGACTCGCGTCGGCCGTGGCATCGCCGCGGGCAAGGGCAAGACCGCCGGACGCGGCACCAAGGGTCAGAAGTCGCGAACGGGCCACGGCTCGCTTGCCGCGTGGTTCGAAGGCGGCCAGACCCCGATCCACATTCGACTGCCCAAACTCCACGGCTTCAAGAACCGTTTCCGCATCGAATACGAAGTCGTGAACGTCGGCCGTCTCTCGGCCCTGGCCGAGACCGGAATCCTCGACGTGCCCGAAGCCGACGGAACGCCGGCCACGGCACAGTCGGTCGTCACCATCACGCCTGACATCCTGGCGGCCGCCGGCATCGTGCGATCGCTCAACAAGCCACTCAAGGTGCTTGGGCAGGGTGACGTCACCCGCCCGCTCTTCGTGGTAGCCGACGCGTTCAGCAAAAGCGCCGCGTCCAAGATCGAGGCAGCCGGCGGAACGGCCCAGGTTCTCGAGTTCCCCGGCATGGAACCGGCCTCGGAGCCCGACTTCGCCGAGCCCGACGTCGCCGATCCCGCCCCTATCGAGGAAGCCGCCAGCGACTCCAGCCCGGCGAAGGGCGAGTAAGCCATGATCTCGTCGATGGTGAACGCCTTCCGCGCGCCTGACATCAGGCGGCGATTGCTGTTCGTTATGGGAATCATCATCGTCTACCGGGCTTTGGCGCACGTCATCATCCCGGGCGTCAACCTCGTGAACCTGGAGGCGAACAGCAACTCGGACAGCAACGGCTTCTTTGGGTTGCTGTCGCTCTTCTCCGGCGGCAACATCAAGCAGCTGTCGATCGTGGGCTTGGGCCTGAACCCGTACATCAACGCCACGATCATCATGCAGATCCTGCAGACGACCATTCCTTCGCTCAAGGCCCTGAGCCTCGAAGGCGAGTACGGTCGCAACAAGATCACGAGCTACTCGCGCTGGCTGGCCGTGCCGCTGGCTGCCCTGCAGGCATACGGCATCCTGGCGCTGCTCCAGTCGCAGTCGACCGCGCCCATCTACACGTCGACGTTCAGCTTCGAGAAGTACGAGGCGTGGACCCAGATCATCGCCCTCACCGTCGGCTCGGTGCTGTTGATGTGGCTTGGTGAGCTGATCACCGAGAAGGGGATCGGCAACGGCATCAGCTTCATCATCTTTGCCGGTATCGTGTCGCGAGTTCCTGCCACCGTCGGCACCTTCCTGTCGGCACCCGACTGGCTCGGGCTGATCATCTTCGGCGTCTTCGGTCTCGCGGTCATCTTCATAATCATTTTCGTCCAGGAGGGCCAGCGGCGGATCCCGATCCAATACGCGAACCGCGTCCGCGGCCACCGGATATACCAGGGCGGCTCGACCTTCCTGCCGCTTCGCGTGAACATGTCGGGCGTCATCCCGATCATCTTCTCGATCAGCATCCTGCTCTTCCCGGTCCAGATCGCCTACTACTTCTCCGCTTCCACGATCCAGGGGGTGGCCAGCGCCTCCAACTGGATCATCGCCACCCTGGGTCAGGGCGGCCCCCTGTGGGTCAGCCTGTACTTCCTGCTCACTCTCGGGTTCGCGTTCTTCTACACGTTCATCGTCTTCAAGCCCGACGAGACTGCCAACAACCTGCGGAAATCCGGCGGCTTCATTCCGGGCATCCGACCCGGATTACCGACCGAGGATTACCTGCGGCGAGTGGCCTTCCGGATCACCCTGGCCGGCGCGATCTTCGTGGCTACCGTGGCGATCCTCCCGTACATCATGGGCGTATTGCCGATGTTCAAGGGGGTCAACAGCCTGGGCCTTGGCCTGGGCGGCACCAGCGTCCTGATCGTCGTCAGCGTGGTCGTCGAAACGATGAAGCAACTCGAGGCGCAACTCATGATGCGCAGCTACGAGGGCTTCATCCGGTGACAGGCTCGATCCAGACTAAGTTAGGCCGCGTCGTCGTGCTTCTCGGCGCGCCCGGAGCGGGCAAAGGAACGCAGGCGCAGATCCTTTCGCAGCGCCTCGGCCTTGCCCATGTGGCTACCGGCGACCTGTTCCGGGCAGCGGTTCGGGATGGGACGCCACTCGGTGTCGTCGCCAAGGGCTACATGGACCGCGGCGAGCTCGTACCCGACTCTGTGACCATCGAGATGCTCCTGGAGCGCCTGGCCCAGCCTGACGCCGCCGCGGGCATCCTGCTGGACGGCTTCCCGCGCAATACCGCGCAAGCCGAGGTCCTCGACAAGGCCCTCGCCGACCGCGGCAGCCGCGTGGAAGTGGCTCCTTACATCGACGTTCCCGAAGCGGATCTCGTAGCTCGCCTCGGCGGCCGATGGATCTGCCGCGCGCAGGGTCATCCCTATCACGAGCTGAGCAAGCCTCCGCTCGTGGCCGGGATCTGCGACGTGGACGGCTCCGAGCTGTACCAGCGCACCGACGACGAGCCCGCGACAGTTCAGGCCAGGCTGCGACAGCAGCTCGGCGCCCTGGACCAGGTGGTCGGGCATTACCGGGGCCAGGGTGCCCTCAAGACCGTTGACGGCACGGGGCCGATCGAGCGGGTCAGCGATGACCTTCTCGCGGCAATCGGGCCGGCAGCGAACGCATAGGTCGAGGATCGCCGGGCAATGGTCACTCTGAAATCGCGCGACGAGATCGAGCGGATGCGGCATGCAGGCCGCATCGTCGCCGAAGTGCTCGCGTTGATGGAAGAGTCCCTCAAGCCCGGCGTGACAACTGGCCAGCTCGACGCCCTGGCGGAAGCGCACATACGCAAGGCCGGCGCCCGGCCATCCTTCAAGGGATATCTGGGCTTTCCGGCGAGCATCTGCATCTCGATCGACGACGAAGTGGTCCACGGGATCCCGGGCGACCGGGTAATCGAAGAGGGCCAGGTTGTCTCGGTCGACGCCGGAGCTATCTGGCAGGGCTACCACGGCGATGGAGCTCGGACGTTTTTCGTCGGTGCGCCGCGGGTCGAGGCGGCGGGACTGATCGCGGCGACGCGTCTGTCCCTGATGGCGGGCATTGCAGCGGCAGTCCCGGGCGCTCACATCGAAGACGTTTCCGGGGCTGTCGAGGACGTTGCCAGCGAAGGCGGGTACGGCATCGTTCGTCAATATGTCGGCCACGGCATCGGCACCCAGATGCACGAAGAGCCCCAGGTTCCCAATTTCAGGGGCGGCGGCCGCGGCAGGGAGCTCAAGCCGGGCCTCTGTCTGGCCATCGAGCCGATGCTCACATTGGGCAGCCCCGAGGTCGAGACGCTGTCGGACAACTGGACCGTAGTGACCCGCGATCACTCGCTCGCGGCTCACTTCGAGCATACGATTGCCGTGACCGAACAGGGTCCGGTGATCCTCACAACCGTATGAATACGCTCGGTGCCGACGGCGTCGTGCGGGGGCCTCTGCCCCTGCCGTTTGCCGGACTCGCCTATCTTTGGTAATCTGTTTGTTCGTGTGTCGGCCATGATGGCCGGCATTCGTGTGAGAAAGGGATGAAACACAGCACGTGGCAAAGAAGGACGCAATCGAGGTCGAGGGAACGGTGCTTGAGCCATTGCCCAACACCATGTTCTCTGTGGAGCTCGAGAACGGCCACCGGGTGCTGGCCCACATCTCCGGCAAGCTGCGAATGAACTTCATCCGCATCCTGCCGGGCGACCGAGTCAGAGTGGAGCTATCGCCCTACGACCTGACCCGCGGTCGTATCACCTATCGGCTCAAGTAGAACGCCGCGAAGGATATCGAGGATCCCTTGAAAGTCAGAGCTTCCGTCAAGGCCCGCTGCGACAACTGTAAAGTGATCCGCCGGCACGGGACCGTGATGGTCATCTGCGCCAATCCCAAGCACAAGCAGCGGCAGGGGTAACCGATGGCACGTATCGCCGGGATCGACATCCCCCGCGAGAAGCGGGTAGAAGTCGCCCTTACCTATATCTATGGCCTCGGCCTGCCGACCAGTCAGAAGATCCTCGTCCAGGCGAACGTCAACCCGGACACTCGCGTTCGGGATCTGACCGAGGAGCAGGTCAACAGGCTCCGGGAGATCATCGACCGGCGCTACAAGGTCGAGGGAGACCTGCGTCGCGAGGTTGCGCTAAACGTCAAGCGCCTCATCGAGATCGGCTCGTACCGCGGACTGCGCCACAGGCGCAACCTCCCGGTCCGCGGCCAGCGAACCAAGACCAACGCAAGGCAGCGCCGCGGACCCAAGAAGACGGTCGGCGTCCGACGCAAGGCAACGAAGTAAAGAGGAGCCGGACGCAAGAATGGCCGAACGCAAGCGCGCTACCAAGCAGCGCCGCCGGGAGAAGAAGAACGTACCGCAGGGGCACGTTCACATCCAGGCGAGCTTCAACAACACGATCATCACGATCACCGATCCCAACGGCAACGTGATCAGCTGGGGCTCTGCCGGCGTGGCCGGCTTCAAGGGCTCCCGCAAGAGCTCGCCGTATGCCGCGGCGCTGAGCGCCGACCAGGCCGCCAAGAAGGCCATGGAACACGGCATGCGCCAGGTCGAGGTTTACGTGAAGGGTCCCGGCGCAGGCCGGGAGCAGGCGATCCGATCGCTCCAGGCCGCGGGCCTCGAAGTGAACGCGATCACCGACGTCACCCCGGTTCCACACAACGGATGCCGCCCGCCCAAGCGGCGTCGAGTCTGAGCAGGACGACCGAATGGCCCGTTACACCGACCCCGTCTGCCGTCTCTGCCGCCGAGAAGGCGCCAAGCTCTTCCTCAAGGGCACCCGTTGCTACTCCAAGAAGTGCTCGTTCGAGCGGCGCCAGGCCCCTCCCGGCCAGCATGGCGTCCGCCGCCGCAAGGTTGGCGACTACGGAATGCAGCTGCGCGAAAAGCAGAAGATTCGCCGCACCTACAGCGTCCTCGAGCGCCAGTTCCACGGCTACTTCGAAGTGGCCAGTTCCACGCCGGGCGTCACCGGCGAGAACCTTCTGCGGCTGCTCGAGCTGCGCTTCGACAATGTCGTATACCGAATGGGGTTCGCCGCGTCACGAGCCGAGGCACGCCAGATGGTGGGTCACTCCCACTTCGCGTTGAACGGCCGCGTTTCCGGCATCCCATCGCAGCAGCTCAAGCCGGGTGACCGGGTCGAGGTGCGCGAGACTCACCGAACTCGTGAGCCGTTCAAGGAAGCGCCGGACATCATCCGCTCGCGCCAGATCCCTGAGTGGCTCACCGTCGATGCAACCAAGCTTTCAGGCGCCGTGTTGACCGCGCCCCGCCGCGACCAGATGCCGCTCGACCTCAACGAGCAGCTCGTGGTCGAGTACTACTCGAGGTAACGCCGCCGATGATCGAACTCGAGAGTCCGCAGATAGCGCCAGTCGAAGAGCTCGGTTCGTACGCCAAGTACGAAGCGAGCCCGCTCCCGGCCGGCTATGGCGTTACTCTGGGCAACGCCCTCCGACGGGTCATGCTGTCCTCGCTCGAAGGCGCGGCGGTAACGGCCATCCAGATTCGTGACGTCTACCACGAATTCACGAGCATTCCCGGCGTGAAGGAGGACGTGACCCAGATCGTCCTTAACGTCAAGAAGCTCCGCCTGAAGAGCTTCGCGACCCACCCGGTCCAGCTTAAGCTCATCAAGAGCGGTGCCGGCGCGGTGACTGCCGCCGACATCGCCGAGTCGGCCGATGTCGAAGTCGTCAACACCGAGCTCCACCTGATGACTCTCGACTCGGACGACACCACTATCGAGATGGATCTCACCGTCGAGAAGGGCGTCGGCTACCTGGCCGCAGAGCGTGCCGAGTCGAACCCGATCGGCGTCATCCCCGTCGATGCGATCTTCACGCCGGTCCGAAAGGTCAACTACTCGATCGAGAACACTCGCGTCGGTCAGATGACCAACTACGACAAGCTCACGATCGAACTCGAGACAGACGGGACCATTTCGCCCGAGGAGGCCCTCGGTCGAGCGGCGGACATCCTCGTCCGCCAGTTCTCCCTGTTCGCCAACATCGGACTCGTCGCGGTCGGCACCGATCGAGTGGCGACCAACGTCCCGCAGCTACCGCCGAACATGCTTGATATGCCGATCGAGGAGCTGGACCTGCCGATGCGGGCATACAACTCCCTCAAACGCAACAACATCGTCAAGGTTGGGCAGCTCCTTCAGCTCTCCGACGACGACTTGCTGCGGATGCGCAATTTCGGCAAGAAGTCCCTCGATGAGATGAAGGAGCGCCTGCGCATGCGTGGGTTCATCCTTCCCGAGTCCGAGGACTCCTCCCTCGTCGAAGACGTCGAAGACGTCGAAGAGGAAGAGCAGTTCGACGATCTTCCGCCTGAGGAGGCCTGAGCAATGGCCCATCGAATCGGCGGCCGGAAGCTCAGCCGCAAGCAGGGTCCGCGCCTGGCCCTGTACAAGAACCTGACCGTTTCAGTTCTCCGATACGAGCGCGTGCAGACGACCGAGGCCAAGGCCAAGGAGATCCAGCCGCGCGTAGAGAAGATGATTACGCTCGCCAAGCGTGGCGACCTGGCCGCGCGACGAGCGGTGGTCGCCTGGTTTCCTAACGAGCCGCTCGTCGTGAGGAAGCTCTTCGACGAAATCGCCCTCAAGTACGCCGATCGGACCTCGGGGTTTACCCGGATCGTCCATTTGGGTCAGCGTTACGGCGACGCCGCTCCGATCGTTCAAATCGAGCTCGTCTGATGTCCGCTGCACCGGTCCAATGCTTCGTTGCCGAGTGCGCTCCCTCGCTCACGCACTTCCGAGTGCGCTCGCTCGGGTGCTCTTCGGCGCCTCGCCTTGGACACGGCGGATCGGCCATCAGATAGTCAATTGTTAGGCGTTCGAGAGGACGCCCCCGTGCGCTATAAGGCACGGGTTGAATATGACGGCACGGACTTCGCCGGGTTCCAGAAACAACCTGAAGCTCGGACGGTCCAGGGGGAGCTCGAAGCCGCGCTGGCGCGGATCTGCGACGGAAGTCGGGTCCGGGTCGACGCAGCTGGCCGCACTGATGCCGGTGTCCACGCTCTCGGGCAGGTGATTGCATTCACCGATCCGAGGGGGCGGCCGGCGGCGGAGCTGGCGAGGGCGCTAGACGCCCTGCTGCCAAGGGACGTAGCCATACGAGAAGTGCGGCGGGTCCCGGCCGGGTTCCATCCACGCCACGCGGCGCGATATCGGGAATATCGCTATACCGTCTGGAACGGGCCGCGAAGCCCGCTCCGCGAGCGTTTTGCGCTCGGGGTGCGGGTCCAGCTCGATACCGCCGCGATGGAGCGAGCCGGGTCGGCCCTGGTGGGCCGCCACGACTTCAGCGCCTTCGGGGTGGCGCACCCGCAGCCGGTGAGGACCGTTCACTCGGTCCGGGTCCGGCGGAACGGATCCTACGTGACGATAGACGTCACGGCGGACGCGTTCCTGCGCCAGATGGTGCGACGGATCGTGGCCGCCCTCTTGGAGGTCGGTCACGGAAAGACAGATGAAGAGGCAGTCGCCACGGCGCTTGCGTCGGGACGGCCGGCCTTCAACGGGGCGGTAGCCCCCGCGAAGGGTCTCTGCCTCCGGCGCGTCGTCCTGGGACGACGACCGGCAAGCACGATCGCCAGATCGAACGGAGAACGATGACCGCAAAGACATATACGGTCCGTGAGAGCGAGATCGAGCGACGCTGGTTCGTCGTGGACGCGACGGACGAGACGCTCGGCCGTCTGGCGTCGCGCATCGCCCGTGTGCTCGAAGGCAAGAACAAGCCTACCTGGAGTCCCACCCTCGACTCAGGCGACCATGTCGTCGTGGTCAACGCGGGCAAGGTCGCTGTCACTCGCAACAAGCGAGAGACCAAGATGTACATCCGCCACAGCGGATATCCCCACGGACTCAAGGAAGAATCCCTGGGCCACCTTCTCGAACGCCGGCCGGAGGAAGTCATCCGCCGCGCGGTGAAGGGCATGCTGCCGCACAACCGACTGGGAGCGCAGCAGATCACCAAGCTCAAGATCTATGCCGGCCCAGAGCACCCGCATCAGGCCCAGCGGCCTGACCCGTTGGTCTGACGAGGAGCGCCATGACGACCCCAGCGTTCTACTACGGAACCGGGCGCCGCAAGACCGCGGTCGCGCGGGTGCGGCTCGTCCCCGGCTCGGGTGAGATCGTCGTCAACGATCGAACCCTCGAAGCTCATTTCGGCAACGCCATCAACGAAGCCGACGTGCGCCTGCCGTTCCGCGTCACCGGGACCGAGGGCACGTTCAATGCTCAGATCAAGGTCGAGGGCGGCGGCGTAACCGGTCAGGCCGGGGCGATCCGCCACGGCATCGCTCGAGCTCTGCTTCAGCTCGATCCGGAGGGCCACCGCCTTCCCCTGCGTCAGGCCGGGCTTTTGACCCGCGACCCGCGCATGAAGGAGCGAAAGAAGTACGGCCTCAAGCGAGCCCGCAAAGCCCCTCAGTACACCAAGCGATAGGGAAGTCACCTCGCGGATAGCCTGTGCCGTCGTTGGGGCCTGCGCTCCTCGCTCACGCACCTTCTGGTGCGCTCGCTCCGGTGCTCGGTCCCGCCTCGCTCTGAGCGGGTGGCTTGGCGACGGCCGCTCGGGTTCGCTTATCAGATACTTCCGCCGTGGCCATTTGGCCTCGGCGGCTAGATTTTGGGGAAAGTAGATGGAGACTGGGGCTATCCGGCGGGCTGCGCAAAGTGAGCGGCCAACCACGGGCGGGTTGCGCGGTCGGGATCTGGTCAGTTCCGCGGATCTCACGCGCGACGAGTATGAGATCGTGTTCGAGCGGGCAGTTGCGCTCAAGCGCGAGTTCCGCGCCGGGCGCCGACACGCTCAGAAGCTCCTTGCCGATCGGTCGATCGCCCTGATCTTCGAGAAGCAGAGCCTGCGGACGCGGGTCACATTCGAGGTCGGCATCGATCAATTGGGCGGCAGTCCGCTGTACCTCGCAGAAGGGATCGGCCTGGGCGTTCGGGAGAGCGTCTCCGACATCGCCCACAACCTCGAGCGCTGGGTTGATGCCGTCGTGGCCCGGACGTTCGACCATTCCGTGGTCACCGAGCTCGCTGCCGAAGCTGGCATTCCGGTCATCAACGCCCTCACCGACGACGAGCATCCGTGCCAGGCTCTGGCCGATCTTCTCGCGTTGCGCGAACACTTCGGGCATCTCGACGGGCTGGTCATGACCTTTGTCGGGGACGGGAACAACGTCTTCAGTTCGCTCGCTCTGGCGGGTGCAATCCTGGGCATGGAGATCAGGCTCGCCCATCCGGACGGGTACGGGCCTCGGCCGCAGATCCGGCTGCTTGCCGAACAGCTCGCGGCTGTGGGGCACGGACGAATCGTCGTCGGTAACGATCCTCGCGAGTTCGTTCGCGGCGCCGATGCGGTCTACACGGATGTCTGGGTGTCGATGGGCCAGGAGGAGCAGCCTCATGCACGGCTCGCTGCCTTCCGGTCCTATCAGGTCAACGACGAGTTGCTCGACCTCGCCGGACCCCGCGCCGTCGCGATGCATTGCCTGCCGGCCCATCGCGGTCAGGAGATCACCGACGCGGTTCTCGACGGGCCTCGCAGTCTGGCTCTGGAACAGGCAGAGAACAGGCTCCACGTGCAGAAGGCGTTCCTCGTGGAGACGCTCGCCAGGTAGCCCGAACATTTGGATTGCGTTCTCTTCGTCCCCGGGGCGTGGAACTGGTCATATGGCGTAGGACCAAGCGCGCGGGGACCGCGGCTTCACGTACCCGTGACGACGACCTTCGACCCGGTCATCATGTGCGCCATGACTGAAGGTCTCTACGAGCGGTACAAGGAAGCGCTTCGAAGCGGCCATGTAGCCGTGCTTCGCGGTGGGCTCGAAGAAGCCATCCGGATGTATGTGGCGGCCGCCGAGATAGCCCCGTCCCGAGCGCTGCCTCATACGAGTCTCGGTGGTGTGTACATGCGACTGAGTCGCCTGGACGAGGCTCTGACCGAGTACGCCGCAGCTGTCGCGCTCAGTCCCCACGACGAGGGAGCGCTCCTGGGACAAGCGGATGCGCTCGCAACGGTGGGCAGGCCGAGGGATGCCGCGATTGCGCTCGACCACGTTGCTGAGATCCAGGAAGCGTCAGCGCGACTCCCGGAGGCCGCGGACACACTTCGACGCGCCCTCGAACTCGAGGAAGCGCCGGAACGCGTGCACCGTCAGCGCGCCCTGCTTCGCGAGATCCGCATGTCGGCCGGCGACCGCGCGGCAGAGCAGTTGCTCGCCCGTGCCCTTCGGCTGCGCGACGAGCCCGACGGCGAGAGGGGCAAGTCCCGATATGCGCGGCTAGTCGTCGCGGCGGCGATCCCGGCCGCGGCGGAATCTAAGCCGTCGCCGGCCAAAGCTGACCTGGCCATCGCACTGGAGCCTGTTGTCGAGGTGGCGGCCGAGCCCGAGCTGGTGCCCGAGCCCGAGCTGACGGCTGAGCCAGCCGCGGAGAGCGTCGCGAGCGCCCCGGTTCTAGATCTGGAGGAGCCGCCCGCAATCGGCGTCATGGCGGGCGTGGAAGAGCCCGCGTCCGACTCGGAGTCCGAGCCCGGACAGCTTCAGCCTACCGGCGACGAGTTGCTGGCCGCCGCGGAGGCTGCCGAGGAAGCCGGTGACGATTCGTCGCTCCGCTCGCTTCTGCTCTGGACCGCCCGAGCCTACGCCCGCGAGGGTCGCTTCGAGGCCGGGCTCGACACTGCACACAGGTTGCTGCTGCGCTCGCCGAGCGACGTGGATGCCCACCTAGTCCTGGTCGAGTTGTACGTCGCCCGAAACTGGGACGCCCTGGCCGCCGAGAAGCTGCTGCTGCTGGGTCGCCTCGCCGATCTGGACGGTGACGACGCCACTCGCCGGCGCTTATGCCAGGCTGCGAGCCGGGCCTTCCCGGGGAACGAGCGCCTCGAGGCCCTCTGCTCCTAGCCCCTCGGACTGGGGCGGCCGTTCCAAGGTATACACTTACCCTTCGATGCCTGTGCTGCAGTCGGCCCTCGACCAGATCCATCCAAATGCCGTCGCCGACATTGCGATCACTGCCCTCCTGATCTACTGGCTTTTCAGCCTGATCAGGGGGACACGAGCGGTGCGGCTCGTTGTCGGCGTTTGCTTCCTGTTCCTTGTCTATGCCGCCGCGGTTACATTCGATCTGCGCCTTCTGACACAGATTCTGCAGACGGGCGCCTATGTGGGTCTTTTCGCCCTGGTAGTCGTCTTCCAGCCGGAGCTCCGCCGGGCGCTCGATCGAATCGGCCGGTTGGGCTCGCTCGGATGGTTGAGCTCCACAGCCGAACAGACGAGGACCGCCCACGTTGCCGCCGAAGTCGCCAGCGCTGCCGCCCGAATGTCCCGCGAAGGCCACGGCGCTCTCATCGTCCTCGAGCGAGAGACCGGGCTTCAGGAGATAGCCGAGAACGGCGTCATGCTGCACGCCGACATATCGGCCGATCTGCTCGTGACGATCTTCTCGCCGAAGACGCCGCTTCACGACGGGGCGGTCGTCATCAGGGGCGACACGATCCTGGCGGCCGGGTCGATTCTGCCGTCTGCCGAAACGACCATCCCATTGGAGCGCTTTGGTACGCGCCACAAGGCGGCGCTCGGTATCACTGAGCAGACCGACGCAATCGTCGTGGTCGTATCGGAGGAGACCGGCCAGATAAGCCTCGTCGAGCGTGCCCGCATTGTGCGGAACCTCGACGAGCCGAAGCTCACCCGGGCGTTGGCTACGCACCTTCACCCGGCGCTGACCGGCACCAGGCTCGTCCGTCAATCGCAACCCGGGTCCCTCGGACCGACGTTCCGCGACCTCGCGAGACGGACCCGAATCGGCCGACTTCGACGAGAGTCTCACGCAAGTCCCCAGAGCGGGGCAGGCCCGGGAGATCCCAGGGCCGACGACGAGCCCGCGGCGTGAGCGGCCCGATGGTTTTGCTGCGCTTCATCTTCCGAAACTGGGCGCTCAAGCTGAGTGCGATCGCCCTGGCGATCGTCCTCTTCGTCGGCATGGTCGCACTCCAGAACGCTCAGGCCTGGTCCGGCGAGGTCCCGATCGTTCCCGTGAATCAGCCCACCACCGCAACTCTGATCGGCACTCTGCCCAATGTCAGCAGGATCCGCTTCATCGCCTCTCCGGACGTCCGAATCACCCAGGCGAGCTTCCGAGCGACGATCGACCTGGCCAGCGTCACCGTCAACGACAGCGAAAACTCGCTGGTGAGAGTCCAGTTGATCGCGACCGACCCCCGGATCCAGATCATCGACTTCCAGCCGCAGCAGATCGGCGTGACGCTCGATCCGATCATCCGCAAGACGATCAGCGTCCGCGTTGAGGAGCCTGCCGGCTCGACACCGACCGGGCTGACGCTGGGGATCCAGACCCTGAGCGTCCAACAGGTCGAGGTCGAGGGCGCCCAATCCGCGGTGGCCAAGGTGGCCTACGCCCAGGCGCTCGTGCGAATCGATGCCTCGGGCCTCGACTTCAACGACAACGTGGACCTGGTGGCTGTAGATGCCGCGGGAGCCGCGGTCACGGGGAGTCTCCAGCTCGATCCGCGCACAGTCCACGTCCAGATCCAGATCGGCAGCCAGCTGCGCACCCAGACCGTGCCCGTCAGCCCTGTCATCACAGGCGCACCCGCCGCTGGCTACAACGTTTCCGCGATCGACATCACGCCACCAGTCGTCGGCGTGCGCGGACAGGCCGATGCTCTGGCGCTGCTCCACGGTGTTGCCGCCACGAAGGGGATTTCCATCGCCGGCGCGACGGCCGACGTTTCCGTCAAGGTGGCCCTGAACCTGCCGTTGGGTGTCGATGCGCCAGATGTCACGACGGTAGCTGTCGTGGTTCATCTGCAATCGCAGGGCTCATCGCGGACGGTTAGCGTCGGCGTCTCGCCCACCGGCGCCCGCTCGGATCGCATCTATTCGTTGTCGACCTCCAGCATCAGCCTGACCATCGGCGGCGCGACCGCGGCGCTCGACGCATTCGATACCTCGACCCTGGCGGGCTCGGTCCCAGTCGGCGACCTCGATATCGGCAGCCATGCGGTTCAGGTCGTCATTGCCCTGCCTCCGGGCATAAAGGCGCTGTCAGTCAACCCGCCGACGATTCAGGTTACGGTAGCCGCTCCCCCGACACCGCCTCCGTCGCCAACTTGATGCGACCACAGTCCTAGGAGGCGCAATTGCCCCGACTTTTCGGCACGGATGGCATCCGCGGCATTGCCAACGTGGATCTCAAGCCAACTCTCGCCTACTCGCTGGGCCGCGCCGCCGCGCATCTGTTGGCGGCCGAGGGCCGGGCAATCGTGGTCGGCCAGGACACGCGTCGGTCCGGGGACATGCTCGTCGCGGCGATTGTGGCGGGCGCCACGAGCATCGGCGCCGACGTCCATCTGGTTGGGGTCGTTCCCACGCCTGCGCTGGCCTTCATGACTGCCGCGGGCGATTTCGCGGCTGGGATCATGGTCTCGGCATCCCATAACCCGGCGCGCGACAATGGACTCAAGGTTCTCGACGAAAACGGTCTCAAGCTCGACGAAGGGGTTGAGGATGAACTCGAGCAGCTGGTGTGGCGAGCGGACGAGATCCCTGCCGCGCCGCCCGAAAAGCTCGGCCGAGTTGTGGACGCGCGGGGCCTGATCGACCTCTACCTCGGACACCGCCGCAAGCTTGCTGAGGCCACTCATTCAACGCTTCACCTTGTGGTGGATTGCGCCAACGGGTCGGGTTGCATGGCCGCGGCGGAGGTTTTCGGGGCTACCGGCGGGATGGTAGAAACCGTTTTCGACGACCCGGACGGGATGAACATCAACGCGGGCTGCGGTGCCACGGCGCCGGCCGCGCTCGCCGCCGAGGTCGTGGCCAGGGGAGCCGACATCGGCTTCGCCCTCGACGGCGACGCCGATCGGCTGATCGCCGTCGATGCCACGGGGTGTGTGGTAGACGGCGACGCGGTCCTCGGTATCCTCGCCCTGGATCGGTTGTCCCGTGGGCAGCTCCCCAACGGCGCCCTAGTGGTGTCTGTGCTCTCGAACGGCGGCCTTCAGAAGGTCGTCGAGGCGGCCGGCGGTCAGATCATTCGCACCCCGGTCGGAGACAAGTACATCCTCGAGGGGATGCTGGTCAACGGTGCCGGTCTGGGCGGAGAGAAGAGCGGGCACGTCATCGTCATGGAGCACTCGACGAGCGGCGATGGAATCCTGACGGCGCTCGAAATCCTGGCCATCATGACGCGCACCGGACGCAGTCTGGCCGATCTGGCCGCCCAGGTGCCCATGATGCCCCAGCAGCAGCGCGCCATCCCGGCCCGTCACAAGGACCAGTGGGAGGGAGACCCGGTCATCACCCGGGCGATCGCCGGGGCGGAGTCCCGCCTCGGCTCGTCGGGACGTGTCCTCGTCCGACCGTCGGGAACCGAACCTTCCATCAGGGTCATGGTGGAGGGCTCTGACGCAGGCCTGGTCGCCGAGCTGGCCGACGAACTAGCTGCTGTCGCCAGGGAGCGACTAAACTAGCGCCCTTCGCGATAACCGCGTCGGCAGGCGACGCCGGAGCCCGAGGTCCACGAGACCGGGAGAGAATTTCTGTATGTGCGGCATCGTCGGATACACCGGACCGCGACAGGCGGGCCCCGTTCTCATGGATGGGCTGAGGCGCCTCGAATACCGCGGCTACGATTCCGCAGGGATTGCGCTGGTGACTGACGACGGCGATCTCTTCGTCGAGAAGAGGGCCGGCAAGGTCGCCAATCTGCAGAATGCCCTTGGCGGCGGGCCACCGAGTGCCGGCATCGGTCTGGCGCATACGCGCTGGGCGACTCACGGGCGCCCCAGCGACCTCAACGCCCATCCCCACTCCGACTGCAGCGGCTGCATCACCGTCGTTCACAACGGCATCGTCGAGAACTTCCGCGAGCTGCGCGACGAACTCGTGGCGCGCGGCCACACCCTCAAATCCGAGACGGACACGGAAGTCGTCGCCCATCTGGTCGAGGATGCATATCAGGGAGATTTGGCCGACGCCGTGCGGGTAGCGCTGCGACGGCTGGAGGGCGCCTACGCTCTCGTCGTCATGCACCGCAACGAGCCCGAACGGCTGGTCGGGGCGCGGTTGAACGCGCCGCTAATCGTGGGCGTCGGAGCCGACGAGAGCTTCCTCGCGTCGGACACGGCGGCGATCGTGGCGTACACCGACAAGGTCATCTTCCTCGCCGACGGCGACGTGGCCGACATCACGCCAGGCGCAGTTGTCGTAACCGATCGCGACGGGGTCCGAGTGGAGCGCCCGATCGACGTCATCCCCTGGTCGGCCGAATCGGCTGAGAAGGGCGGGTACGAGCACTTCATGCTCAAGGAGATCCACGAACAGCCGGCCGCACTCCAATCGGCCATGGCGGGACGGGTCAGGGGCGACAAGGTCTGCTTCGAGGAAATCGATCCGATTCGGGACCGCCTGGCCGGTATCGATCGGGTCGAAATGATCGCTTGCGGTACCGCCTACTACGCCTCGCTCGTCGGTGCCGCGCTCTTCCAGGAATGGCTCGGCGTGCCGGCGCGGGCTACCGTGGCCTCGGAATTCCGCTACAGCCCACCGCCACTCGACGCCAGGACGCTCGTGATCGCCGTGACGCAGTCGGGCGAAACGGCCGACACGATCGCCGCAGCTCGGCTCGCCCACGAACGCGGCGCACCGCTCGTGGCCGTAACCAATACCGTCGGCTCGGCCATTACGCGCGAAGCCGACGCGTCGGTCTTCCTGCAGGCCGGGCCCGAAGTTGCGGTCGCCGCGACCAAGACGTTCGTGACCCAGGTACTGACGCTCGTGATGCTCGCCGCCGACGTAGCTCAGCTGTGCGGCAAGCGGAGTCCCGGTGAGATTCGGGCCCTTACGACGGCGTTACGGCGATTGCCCGAGCAGGCTCAGCGAGCGATCGAGCTCGGCAAATCGACGCAGGAGATTGCCTCTCGATACGCCGGCGCGGCCGGTTTCATGTACATAGGGCGAGCATTCGGTTACCCGGCGGCCCTCGAGGGCGCGCTCAAGATCAAGGAGATCAGCTACCTGCACGCCGAGGGATATGCGGCCGGAGAGCTCAAGCACGGCCCGATTTCGCTGCTCGACGCCGACGTGCCGCTTGTCGCCGTGGCCACCCGATCGTCGGTGTACGAGAAGGTCATCAGCAACCTGATGGAAGGCAAGGCCCGCGATGCGCGCGTGCTCGCGATTGCCACGGAAGGCGACGACAAGATCGAGCAGCTCGCGACCGACGTGTGCTGGGTTCCGGACACGATCGAGCCGCTGAGCACGATCCTGGCGGTCATACCGCTTCAACTCTTCGCCTATTACGTGGCCGTGGCCCGGGGCCGGGACGTGGATCAGCCACGAAACCTGGCCAAGTCGGTGACGGTGGAGTAGATGGCGGGCACGAGGCGGTCGGCGAAATCCGCGCGGGGCACCGATGCTCATGGCGCCGAGGCTGAGAGTGCCGAGGCTCAGGGCGCCGGCGCCGCCGTTCAGCCTGGTCCGCCGCCACTGGGCACGACCGAACTCGGCATCGACATCATTCGGATCTCTCGAATCGCGGAAACGATGGATCGCTTCGGCGATCGATTCAGCAAGCGGGTCCTGACCGAGTCCGAGCAAGCCTACGTCCGTAATCGACCCCAGACTCTGGCGGGCCGATGGGCCGCCAAAGAGGCGGTCTCCAAAGTTCTCGGCCTCGGGGTCCGTGGTATCGGCTGGCGCGATATCGAGGTCGAGCGGCTGCCTACCGGGGCACCTGCGATCCACCTCCACGGCCGCGCGGCTCGACGGGCGGAGCAACTCGAGATGGGCAGGATCGCCGTGTCGATCAGCCACGAAGCCGACTATGCCGTGGCGATTGCCTACGGCATGAGGACGGCCGGCGGGCGCTTCACCTTCCCGCCCGACATCGAGGAGCGGCTTGACGAGCGCGAGGCTCATCTGCTCGGCCGTCTCCAGCGGCTGCGGGCCATGGCCAAAGAAGCGGCGATGTTGGAGAATCGGGTGGGGTTCGCAGCCACGCAGAAGCGCGAGGATACGGGCGATGAGTAGTCGAATCGCGCAAGAGACGGTCGAACTGAACGATGCGGTTGCGGCCGCGCTACTCCCTCCCAGGCCCGTCCGCGGCCATAAGGGGACTTTCGGCAAGCTACTCGTGATTGCCGGCTCGGTCGACTACGCAGGTGCTGCGTTCCTCGTGTGTACCGCCGCGGGCCGGGCCGGGGCCGGGCTGGTAACGCTGGCCACTCTCGAGTCTCTGCAGCCGCTCTTCGCGACCAAGGTTGTCGAGGCCACCACGCTCTCCCTGCCGGAAGACGATGTCGAAGAGGTCGATCCGGAGGAGGCGCTGGCGCGAATCCTCGATCACGAGCACGACGCCCTTGTCGTGGGACCCGGCTTGAAGCCCAGCCTGTCCATGACGGCGCTGATCCAGGCCCTGCTCACAGGCGACGAGGACGGAGAGCCGGTGCCGGCCGTCATCGATGCGGAGGCCCTGCGCTCGCTCGCAACGGTCGACGGCTGGGCCAACGAAGTGAGCGCTCGATGCGTGCTCACGCCGCATGTCGGCGAGTTCCGCCGGCTGCGTGCCGCCGACGGCCACGATCCCGAAGCGGATGGCGATCTCGTCAACGACGACGCCAGGCGGGTTGAGGCGGCCCGAGCCGCTGCCGGCGAATGGGGCCAGGTCGTGGTCCTGAAGGGCGCCCGCACGGTGATCGCGGATCCCGACGGTCGTACTGCGGTGGCGCCGTTCGTGAACCCGGCTCTCGCGAGCGGCGGCACCGGCGACGTTCTGGCGGGAACCATCGGCGCGCTTCTCGCGCAGGGGCTCGGGACTTTCGAGGCTGCGCAGCTGGGCGTGTACCTGCACGGCATGGCCGGCGAAGCTGTTCGCACCCGGCTTGGCGACTCGGGTCTGCTGGCATCCGATCTGCCCCCTGAGCTGCCGCTGGCGCGCAAGAGATTGACCGAGATCGCCGACGCGGCCCTCGACGGCGCGAAGAGGGTCCGCTGAGCGGTCCGCGGGTCGTGGCGACCCGACACCCACTTCAGCCGATCGGCCGGGGACGCCCGCTCCCGCCACTCCCCAGAACGGCCTGGGTCGAGATCGACCTCGACGCGCTGGTCGACAACGTTCGGCTGCTCCAGGGCATGCTTCCGGAGGGAGCCCGCCTCGACGGGGTGGTCAAGGCCGATGCATACGGCCACGGCGCCGTACCGGTCGCGCGAACGCTCGTGTCCGCCGGCGTCGAGAGCCTGAGCGTGGCAACTTACGACGAAGGCCTGGAGTTGCGGCAGGCCGGGATCTCGGTGCCGATCCTGATCGTGTACCCGATACCGCCCGAATTCGTGAGCGACGCGTTCCGCCACCGCCTGTCGATCACGGTCGGCGACACCACGATGCTCGGGCGCACCCTGACGGCTCTGTCTTCCATACCCGAGATCCTCGCAAGCTCAGGCCGGCTCTCGATCCACGTAGAAGTGGAAACCGGCCTCGGGCGCGGCGGCTTCGACCCGTCGGAAGTTCCGAGCGCCGTCGCGGCAATCGAGGCCACGCCGCGGGCCCGGCTCGCCGGCCTTTGGTCGCACCTGCAGAACGCAGGAGATGCGGGCCGCTCCGCGTCTCAGGCCGCCAGCTTCGGGGTCGCTTCGAGACTGCTCGAGGCAGCCGGCATGACCCTTCCCGTACGCCACCTTGCGGCGAGTGGCGGGCTCCTGGCGGCAAGCGTACCGAGCTTCGACGTCGTTCGAGTCGGCATTGCCCTGTACGGCGTCGCTCCGGATGGCCTGACCGCGAGCGAACCGAATCGAGGCGCCGCGGCCAAGCTGCGCCCGATTCTCTCGTTGCGGGCGCGGCCGGTCCGGGTCGCCTCACTTCCCGCCGGAACCGGCGTCAGCTACGGGCCGTCTTTCATCACCGAACGTGACAGCCTCATCGCCACTCTGCCGCTCGGGTATGCCGACGGGTACCCGCGCAGCCTGTCGAATCGGGCCCAGGCGCTCGTTCGCGGCCAACGCGTCCCGGTCGTCGGAACCGTCGCCATGGACGCCATCATGGTGGACGTGACGGACGTCTCGGGACCGCCTGTGACCGTGGACGACGAGTTCACCTTGATCGGGACCCAGGGAGAGGAAGCCATCGAGGCCGCGGAAGTGGCGCGATGGGGCAACACCATATCGCACGAGATCTTCACCGCGATGTCCGCGAGGGTACCTCGGGTGTACTATGCCGCAGCCGAGGTCGTCGAGTTACGGACAGTGGCTTCTGAGCCCGATCGGGTGGGGTAGGAGCGGCGGCCTGGGCGAGCCTTCCCGGGCGCTCGGCCAGGCGCGACAGGCTACATTCGGTGATTCGTGGGGTTCGGGCATGATGGAAATCCAGAATCGTTCGGAAGAGCAGCGAGACGACCTCGTCGAGCGCGCTGCGCGCGAGATCCAGCTGCGCGGCCTGACGGTGCCCGCGGTCCTGTTCCTGCAGGCCAGCCGCCCCTATCGACCGCTCGGCAGCGGGGCAATGGTCTTCTTCGACCCGGTCTTGCATCGCGTCTTCGGGGGCGAGCTGCCCGTTGCCAGCCAGATCCTGGCCGACGACATCGGTATCGAGCAGCTCATCGAGCGGCTTCAGGATCCCGACGACGAGATGACCTGGGACGCTTGACGCCTGCGACAGGCCTCTTCCGGCCGGTTAACATATTCACGTGAAGCGCCAGCCTCGAGCGTTCTTCGCCCTCGACTTCGGCTCGGCCACCACGTCGGCAGCCCTGATCGGACGCGTCGGGATTCGCTGGCGCCTGATTGCCCATGCTGCCGCTCCCGCATCGACGCCGTTGGATCTGCAGCTCTCCGACCTCCTCGAGCGAGTCCTCGCCGCGGACTCCGATCTGCTCGCCGCGCTGAGCTCCGACTCGGACGTGGATGCGCGG
>CABEAA010000228.1_pt1 | contig 26958 bp, 24 predicted proteins | sample 3132281 | NCBI WGS metagenome assembly CABEAA01 (sample SAMEA5534341, study PRJEB31848) | metagenome | biome: tundra; feature: field; material: soil | place: USA | collected 2013-05 | depth 0.45 m
CGCTACGGCCGCTCCGACCTCCGCGCCGAGCGATTCGCCTGAGCCGAGCCCGAGTGTTGAGCTGCCGGCGGGCGGTTGAGCGGTCGTCAGACGATGCGCCGGAACCGCCTGGCCACGAGTGAATAGGCCGGCAGCCTGCCCAGTGACCGGCTGAGCGGCGCCGCCGGCTCTCCGTCTCGCCCGACTATCGCCAGCAGCGAGTCGGTGGCCGTGGCTTCCTCCGGCCGCGCGTCGATTTCGGCCAGGTCGACCTCGACGCTCCCCGAAACGGCCGGGCCGAGCTCGGCGATCGCGGCGGCGCGGGCCGACTCCCGATCGGTCGCCTCGTAGTTGTTCCGCAACTCGACCTCGGCTCGCCAGCGGGGCCGGCGCAGCAGAATCGCTCCCCACACCTGCCCCACCTCGCTCGTGACCGTCCCATCGCCGGCGGCGGGCGCCGGCGAGATCGCCTCGCCTCTCGCCCAGAGCGCTGCCTGGTGCAGAAGTGCGTATTCGTCGAGATCCGCGTAGGCGCTGAGCGCTTCGACCGGCGAAGCGTCGCCGAAGATCGCCTGGATGCTAGGCCGGAAGACCTGCGCCAGATCGAGGTCTATCGCCCGCACGGTCCGGTGGTAGTAGATCTGCTGGTACATGAACAGGCGCGCGGTCAGGAACATCTCGAGAGCGCCGAGCCCCGGCTCGTAGAGCGAAAGTCCGCGCGGCCCCACGAAGCTGTAGCGCCTCAGCCGTTCCACGTCGATCGGCCCCGCGGAAACGCCGATGAGATAGGCGTCGCGGCGGACGTAGTCCAGGTTGTCGACCGTGAAGACGCCCGACAGCAGCGGTTGCAGCCAGCGTAGCCAGCGGGGCATCGCGGGGTCGGAGATGGCCGGTTTGGAGATGAGGAACGAGACCCAGCGCGGATCGATCGTTTCGCCCGGACGCAGGGCGTCGCGCTCGGGAGCCAGCCCGGGCGCGCGCCGGATCGACCGGATCAGGTCGCCCAACTCGCGCTCGATGATGAGCTGCGAGAGGTCCTCGTGGCTCAGGCCCTTGCCGCCGGGCCGTCGCGGATCGGTCGGGGCCCGGAAATGGCACAGCACGTGCTCGTCGAAGAAGTGGGCGAATGGCCCGTGACCCACGTCATGGAGAAGCCCGGCGAGTCGCAGGGTTTCGACGACGAGGCCTTCGGACGGAGGCTTGGCGGCCGGCTCGGCTTCGGCCAGCGCGGCAAGCAGGCTCGGATACAGGTGGCGGGCCCACAAGCCGGCTTCGTTCATGACCCCGAGGCCGTGAGTGAAGCGGCTGTGCTCGGCCGTCGGGAAGACCCATCGGGCGCTCTGGAGCTGGCTGATGCGCCGCATACGTTGCAGCCAGGCGGAATCGAGAAGGTCGCCTTCGGCCGCCGCCTCCGCTTCGAGGCCCAGGCGGCGTGCGCGTTCGGGCGTCAACCGCTTCGTCAGCTCGATGTAGCCGTGGATCGGGTCGCTGACGAGATTGACGGCCCACAGCTGCGGGTGGACCTGTCCGTCCACCGCCGTGGGAGGGTCCTGGGTTCCGGCGGGCTCGACCGTGTCGTCGTGCATCGTCCAAGCCTATCCGAGACGGACCGTCAGGGGATCGTCAAGGCGCCCGCAGTTTGAGGCCTCGCGACGACCCAACCCACGGAACCGGCGTACCTTCGACCGGCGGCATGGTCCAGCTGCCGACTTCCTGGATCGCTTTCAGCTTCTCGGCCGGCATGTCGAGCGGGTGGCTCGCGGTCACCTACGTCCCGAAGCTGGGAAAGGACGGGAAGGCCGCGGCGGTACAGCCGGCCAGGAACGCAAGCCCGACCGCCAACAAGACGGCGACAAACCGACGCATCTCGCCCCTCCTCAGATGCCGGCCTCCAATGCGGCCAGTCGCGACTCGGTTCTGGGCGTCAGTCAAGCCCACCAGTCGCGCGCGGCCACGCCTCTTCCGACCCTCTAGCCGACAAAGTGGCCCTGCGCGATTGCGAGGATGAACATCACCACGAGCACACCGATGGGCAGGATCAAGACATCCAGGTCTCGCCCGTGCCCTCGCCGCCAGTCCCCCAACATCGCGAACCCCCTGCCCGGCCGGAGACGCAAAGCCACCGAGCCCGGCCGGCGTCATTCGAACGTTAGCGTTTGCGCGCGGCCGGGCCGATCATCTGGCCGACAGGCCGAACGACAATTGCGCGACAGCCGACGGAGGCCCCGCTGCGGCCGAGTTCGGTGGCGAGCGACCGATCTCAGTACCGAGCCGCCGCCGCCCGGTAAGTGGCCGCCACCTCGTCACGCAGTTCGGGCGGAGCCACGACCTCGACCTGCGATCCCCACGACAGGATCCAGCGCCGGATCTCGATCGTGCCCGGAACGCGGGCCCGCCACAAGACCGTGCCATCGGGCTCGCGGGATACCTGCTCCGTGGGATGCCACGTGGTCTCGGTCACCCGTGTCGCGATCTCGGCATCGAAGCGCAGGACCACCTCGACCTCTTCCTGGTCGGTGATGACGCCCCACGCGCGACCCAGACTCTCCTGGACGATCCGCGGGTCGGGCGGCTCGAACGTGTCCGGCGTCAGCGCCATCTCCAGGATGCGCTGCAGCTTGAACGTGCGGACCGCCTCGCGCGACTCGTCGAAACCGATCAGGTACAGCGCCCGGGTCGTGGCGGATGCCTCCAGCAGGTACGGATGGACGCGGGACCGGCGGGGCGGGCGGCCGGGGCTGTACGTGGCCGCGTCGTACGTCAGTTCCACGACCCGCTGCTCGGCCCAGGCGCGCGCCAGGAGCCGCAAATGGCGCGTGAGCCGCTCGTCCGGCGGGCGGCTCGCCATCACGTCGATCGTTCGTTCCAGGTGCCGCGCGACGACCGGCGGCAGGATCTCGGCCAGCTTCTGGAACGCCGCGCCGATGTCCGGCTCGTGGCGGTCGGCGAACTGCGCCATCAGCCGCGCGGCAAGGAAGAAGGCCAGCGCTTCGTCGAGGGTCAGGCGAAGCGGTGGCAGAAACGCGCCCTCGACGATCCCCCAGCGCCCGCCTTCGCTCCACAGCGGGATCCCTATCTCGCCCTCGAGGGCCTGGAGATCGCGATAGACCGTCCGCCGCGACATCCCGACGAAGCCCGCGACTGCGTCGACCGTTACGCCTTCCTCATGCGCCGCCAGATACCGCAGAACTCGATAGAAGCGGGCCAGGCGGTCGTGTTTGCCAGCCGATCGATCGGATTCGAACGACTCGGTGGGCGCCATCGCTAGTTGTTCGGCGGTGCTATCGATACCGGGGCATCGCGGTCGGTCACCGTCATGCTGACCTGCATCGTCGCCAGCAGACCGTGAGGCAGGATCTCCTGTGCGCTGCCGTTTACGCTGCCGAGCAGTTTCCCGACCTCGCCATCGCCGAAAACCCAGTACTCGAGCTGGCCGCGCCAGGTCTGCACGTCCGCGCTTCCCGTGAGCCAGGCCATCTGCGGGAAGGACGAGGCGAAGGTCTGACCGTCGACGGCGATCGCGCAATGTCGGGCCCGCGCCCCCTCGACGTAGTCGAAGCCGCGGTCCTCGGCGGTGGCCCGGTTGCCCGGCGAGAGGGCAACGTCGAACACGGTCGCGTCCAGCAAATCGTTCTGCGTCTGGCCCAATGGGACGCTGATCCAGCTCGACCCCGTTTCCTCGGACCATGCGGACGACCCGACCCGGATGAGACCGTGCTGTGTGTCCGAAGAAGCGGTCTTGCCGGCCTGGGCCGTCCAGGAGACATCGGTGCCCGACCGCTTGCCGGTCAGGTCTACCCTCCCTACGCCGCGACCGTCGACGTCTCCCCACACCTGGAGATCGACCTGAGAGGTAGCCGCCGGAGTCAGCGCCCTATTGCAGCTGGGCGGCGTGAGACTGGGAGAAGTAGGACCGAATCGGGAGTACGTCGCCGGGCGATCGTTCAGGGCGGCGTTGTCGGCCATGCTGACCCCGGCGAAGACCGCACCGATCGCGGTCGTAGTCACGAGCGCGAAGGCGATCGACGCGGCGAGGCGTCTCCGACCGGCGCCCGGGTTCGGAAAGACGGGGCGCGTAAGCCCGAGGCCGGTGAACAGGCTCGTGGCCAGCAGGGCGAGCACCCACGGATAGACCACTTCGGGGGAAGGCAGCAGCGGCTCCGCTCCACCGGCGACCACCTGGGAAGCGATGCCTCCGATCGACGGGATCAGCAGCAGCCCGGTCCCGAGCCCGAGCCAGAAGACGCCGGCCGACGCCCGATCGCCACGAACGAGGGGCGGCCAGACAGCCGAGGCGACGCTCACGGGAAGTGGGAGCAGAGCCGCCAGACCGACCAGCAGGTCGACCGGGCCGCCCGGCCGGTAGGCGATCAGAGCGACGCCGCCGCCCGCAGCCCACAGGACCGAGAGGGCGACGGCGAGTAACCGCAACTCGAAGACGCGCACGCGCACGCACGCAGTCTAGCGGGCCATTGCTCGCACGCGCGGCATCTCCGGGGCGAGTACCCCGCCCAGGGGCAAGTGCCCCGCACTGTGGCCGACTCCACAAGAGCGAACTAATGAGAACGCACGAAGAGTGGCCCGCAAGTACCTGGGACGGTGTGACGTCGGGGGCATCGTGCGCACCGCGGCCGCGTCCGATGGTTCCGTTACGAGCGAACGAGCAAGGCTGCCGGAACCGCTCGAGGCGAAAAGTATCTGGAAGGTCTCGTGAGATGGCTGGACAGTCGGGTCACCGCGACACTCCCTCGGGCCGCGTCCGCGCCGCCCGCGTGCCGGGCAACGTCCCTCGGCCGATCGACTTCGACGCGCAGGTCCAGGTCGGCAGTCCGACCGAGGAGCGAGCTCCGGCTTCCGTCGAAGCGCCGCTCGGACCGGACGTCCTCCCGCGGACCCTCCGAACTCAGGCGTCGTACCGGCTGCTCACGGCCACGGGCTTGACCGGCGCCGAGGCGGCGGGTGTGATCGGTTACGCCGTGGGCCTCAAGGCTTGCGAGGAACCGTGGACCCTGAAGCAGGTCAACAAGGTGTTATTCCTGCGTGAGCTGTACGCGAGCGACGACTGGGGCGAGGCCGAGCGCAAGCCCGCTTAGCCGAAGCCTCGGCGTTTCGATGGGCGACCCGCCGCCCGAACGGCGGTCGAGAGCCGTTACCATTCAGCGCCAATGACCGGTCCCCTCATCTCCCTTCTGACCGACTTCGGCCTGACCGACCCTTCGGTTTCGGCGTGCAAAGGCGTGATCTTGCGCATCGTCCCGGACGCGCGCCTGCTCGACATAAGCCACGGGGTGACCCGTCATGCCGTCTCCGAGGGAGCGGCGCTTCTCTGGGCGGCGCTGCCCTACGTGCCGGCGGGGGTCCACATGGCCGTGGTGGATCCGGGCGTCGGAACGGAACGACGGCCCATCGCCCTGCGAACCGGTCGCGGCGATCACCTCGTGGGGCCCGACAACGGGCTGCTCCTGCCCGCCGCCGAGAGGCTTGGGGGCATCGTCTCCGCGCACGTCCTCGAGCACGCGGCTTACCGTCTGGCGCCGGTCAGCCGCACGTTCCACGCACGCGACATCTTCGCGCCGGCGGCGGCCCACATCGCCAGAGGCGTCCCGATCGACGCTTTCGGGCCGGCCGTGGATTTGGCTTCGCTCGTGCGGCTGGAGATACCCGCACCCTCGCACGTGCCCGGCTGCCTCGAGGCGAGCGTGGTGCTCGTGGACACTTTCGGCAACGCCCAGCTTCTGGCCGAACCGGGCGACCTGGAAGCAGCAATCGGCCCCCTATCGAGCGGCGACCGGCTGACGATCGAGGCGGCCGACGGAGGACGCCTTGGCGATGGCAACTCGATCGACCTGTGCTGGCGGTTGGCCTACGGCGACGCCGAACAGGGCGAACCCCTGGTATGCCTGGACTCCTACGGACGCCTCGCCCTGGCGGTCAATCTAGGCAGCGCCGCCGCCACCTACGGGCTCTCATCGGATCGACGAGTCCGCATCCGCCGGGGTTAGCGCGAGGGCCGCGGCAGAGCCAACGCAGTGCTGCGCGTCCGATCGGCCGAGCCGACGAGAGCTAAAGGAGCGAAAGACAGAGTGGCCACATAGGCTACCGCTGCGAGAAGACTCCGCCGTGCTCGGTTTCGACGAGATGACCACGCTGCGTCTCGATCGAGTCATGCAGCTTCTTGACCGGCATCTCCCCCACCTAGTTCATGAGGCTGGACCGCGCGCAAGTACCGCGTCAGCTCTTGGGAAGCAGCTGAAGCGAGCTGCGAGCCTGATCGATCAGGGCATTCGACCCCAAGCCGACCAGCACGTTGCCTCGCGCCAACCAGCGGACGTTTCCGCACAACTTTCCGTTGCCTACCGGGGCATCGGATTCGCCATTCGCTGCCGCATCCGGAGCGACTGCCGCCAGCGATTCGGCCGAAGGAAAGATCGAGACGACGCCGTCCGATCCAACCCCGGACCCGGACAGGAACACGAGGATTGCAACGCCTGGCAGGAACTCCCCGATGCAGGTCGGGAGGGAAGGTGGCTTAGCGGGCACGCCGAATGCGGCTGCAGCCAGTGCCACCGTTGTCGGGTGAGGTGCCGTAGCCTCGTCGCCACTCCAAAGGATCGCATCGCCGACCATGATCGCGCGGCACGCAGCGACGTACTCAGACGTGCATCCCTCCAGCGCAGGATCGTGGGTATGCACCCGAGCGATCACCGGACCCGGAGCAACCTTGCTGGTGTCAACGCGAAGCGCGTGTTCCAGATCGTACGAGGGGACGCCCGGCTGATCGCCGACGTTGTTCATGTATCCACAACCAAAAACCTCGTTTCCTCCGAGCGGCAGTCTGGTGCAGCCGTGTGACACCTCTATCCCCGCCCAGAAGGCGACCAGGAAAGGAGTCGCGTCCGTAGTTGCCTTGGCAGCGTCGAGCGCCGCCTGCCCGCGCAAGACAGGCTCTCCCTGCCACGTGTTGGGAATGCCGTCCGCATAACGCAGCGGATCCGCGGTTGCCGAGGGGGATGCTGTGGCCGTGGCCCGCGGCGAGCCGGTCCCGGACGGCACCGCAGCTATGCCCGGCCTCAGCAGAGTCGGGACGAGGATGCCCGCGAAAACCAGCACCACGACTAGAGCAACCACGCCCACCTGGAGAACGATGGTTCGGCGACCGAAGTGAGTGGACGAAAGCCTGTGAAGTCGCACCGTTTGCCTGCTCTTCTCTGGCCTCGGGATTCCGGAGACCCACGGCACGGCCCGCAAATCCGCTTCTGCCGCGGCCAGTTCCTCGTCGCGTGCGCTCGCGAGCAGGGCCGCGATCCTATCCGACTTGCCGTCGATTCTGTCACTCATCGCGAAGGACCTCCCGAAGCCGGGCCATCCCGACTCTCACCTGGGACTTGCTCGTGTTCTCGCTGACGTGCATTGCGGTGGCGACCTCGGCGATCGATAGGCCGAACATGTGGTGGAGGACCACCGCCGATCGAGTGCGGACCGGGAGCTGTGCCAAGGCGTCCCGAACGACGATGCGATCCACGCCGGGACCGGAAACGCTGGGTAGGTCCGTCTCAAGCAGCTCCAGGGAAAGTGCCCGGCGCACCCGGCTCCGCAATCGGAAGGCTTGACGGCTCATTATCACGAGGAGCCAAGCTCGCAGGGCGCTCCGATCCCTTAGCGACGCGCCGCGGCGTAGAGCGATCTCAATCGTGGTCTGCACAACATCCCACGCTTCGGCCTCGTCGAGCAGTATCAGGCGCGCGGCGGCAAGGAGGGTTGGGATCTCGGCGGCCATGGCACTGCCGGGCTCCCATGAATGATCCTGATCCTGCGCCTCGGGACCACTGTCAGAGAGACCCCTCCGTGAAGTCGTCGCGCTCGGCTTATGGATCAACCTGACCCTACTCCCCCCAATATCCATTCGCTGAGCCTCTTGCTTGAACGCTGTGACGGCAGGCGGTTCCGATCCGTCTATCATTAAGAGGCCCGCTGGAACCAAAACGAGTGAGTGGGCCGGGCGAAATGATCTTCGCTCATGAATCGGAGCGCGAAACACCCGAAGGAACCTACCTCGCTGCGTGGGCCTTGATGCGATCTCAGCCGCTAGCAGACGCTCGGCCCCTTCGGGTGCGTGGACAACGGTAGACGATGGGACGGCCGCCCGGCAATCTAGTTTTCCACCGGGATCCGACTTGGGGCCCCGACTTTTCCACCGTCTGCCCACCGTCGTGGCGACTCAGGCCGCAGACCCGCCCGCTTCGAACATGAGGCGAGGCTCGATCGTAGCGGGACGAGCGACCGGCAACACGTTGTCCTTGGCGAAGGGAGCGACCACGGCGTTTGAGAGGATCCGGAGCGCGGCCGGCGCAATTGGGAAGACCGCACCATCGACCCCGGCGGCGGCCCAGACCACCTGGAACGGGCACAGGTCCGGGTCCATCACCACTCTTGCCTGGCGGCCGTGGCCGAACGGAGGGATCCCACCCACCGGGAAACCGGTCAGCTCGTGTGCCTCGCGGGCGGTGGCTCGGCGGATGACCAATTCACCGGTGACTGCGGCAAGTCTGGCAAGGTCGACGCTGTTGCAGCCCGACACGAGGCAGACGATGGGGGCCAACCGGCCATCGGGACGCGGAGCGACGAAGACGAGCGACTTGACGATCTGATCGAGCCCGACCCCAACCGCGGAGGCAGCTTGCTCGGCGGTTCGCGTGGGCGCCTGGAGGAGTTCGATTTCCAGCCTGACGCCTTTGCGCAAGGCTGCGTCGACCACTCGCTGAATGGCTGGGTGAGATATGCCCATCGCGTCGCCAAATCTACCATGCGTTCAGTGCTCCCACATCGAAGATATCGGCGATTCTGAGGGCCGCAACAGTGGCATCTCGGTAGCGGCGGGCCGCTAGATCTGCCGCGGGGCGTCGCGGCGCGCTTCGGGAGTCCCGCGCATGGCCCCGATGGCGAAGCTCGCAGCCAGATAGACGACGAGAGAAATGGCCAGCGATGGAAGCGTCCCGCCCAGCCAGCCGACGTACGTCGTCTCGGCGAGGTACGCCGCGATACCGCAACCCCACGCGACCAGAGCCACAGGATTGACCCCGCCGAGAGATCGGCCGCGGCCGTCGTTCGGGTACAGGTCGTCCGGCGTGTAGCGGCGCCGGTTCAGCACGAAGTAGTCGGCGAACAGGACGCCGAACAGCGGCGTGAAGAGCGAGCCGACCAGGTACAGGAAGCTCTGGAAGCTCCCGAGATCGACCGTCAGGGCAATCGCCAGGCAAAGGCCCCCAATCGAAGCCACGAGCAGGCGGGTCGAGAGCCCAGGCAGCACGTTCTTGATCGATATCGCGCCCGAGTAGACGTCCGCGAAGGCGTTGTCGGTTTCGTCGCCGAGGAGGAGCGCCAGGCCGGCCGTGCCGAAGGCGACGGTCATGATCGAGCCGATCAGGTCCGACGTCGGCAGCACGAGGATCAGCAGCACGCCCAGGGTGTAGAACAGGACGTTGGAGACCGCAAAGCCCGAAACCGTCCCCCAGAACGACGTGCGAGAGCTCTTGGCGAAGCGGTTGAAGTCGGCGATCAGCGGCAGCCAGGAGATCGGCATCGCCACCACGAGATCGATCCCCTGGGCGAAGTTCAGGCTGCCGTCGCCAGGCCTGCTCACCAGCGCCGTGAAGTTGGCGTGACTGACCACGTAGATAGCCATCCATGCCCCGGTCACGAGCACGATCCAGATGCCGGCCTTTTCCAGCCACTGGCGGACCACGACGAGTGGGCCTCCCAGCGCGAACACGATGACGACGATCCCCCACAGGATCGCCCAGAACGGATAGCTCGATGCACCGAAGATCGATTCGGTCAGGCGGGCCGAAGCCTGGGCCATGATGACCAGCTCGAACGCGCCCCAGCCCACCAGCTGGACGACGTTGATGAGGCTGGGCAGGTAGCTACCGCGAAGACCGAAGCTGGGCCGCAGGCTGACCATCGACGGAATGGCGTTGTCGCTCCCGACGACTCCGGCCAGGCCGAGCATCACGTTGCCTATCAGGGTTCCGACGAGGATGGCGGCGATCGCCTCCCAGAAGCCCAGGCCCGGCACGAGAGCCGTACCCGCGAGCAGGACCAGGAGGCCCACGCCGAGGTCGGCCCAGAGGACGAAGTAGTCGAGGAATCCGAGCACGCGAAAGCGATCTGGCACGCGTTCGATGCCGATCGTCGCCGCGGCGAGGTCGCGGCGAGGGACTCCGAGGGGCTGAGCTTCCGCGACCATCCTCAGAACCCCACGTATCCGGGCCGAACCGACTCGACGACGCGGCCCTCAGCGAGCAGCTGGACATCTCCGCCCGGACGCAGACCGACCACCTCACCAATCACCGTCGGGCGGTCTTCGGGGCTCAGCGCCGCCATCACCTCGGCCACTCGAGCTTCGGGCACGGTGAACAGCAGCTGGTAATCCTCGCCGCCCGAGAGCGCGAACTGACGGGCCCTCTCCTCGCCGAACATCGACACGGCCGCGGCGGCGAGCGGCAGCAGGTCCGTGTCGAGCCTGATGGCGATGCCGCTGGCGCGGGCCAGATGCCACGCTTCGCTGGCCACTCCGTCGCTGACGTCGATCGCGCAGCGGACGCCGAGGCGGGCAAGCGTTCGGCCGGCGGCAAGCCGCGGCTGAGGGCGATGGTGAGCCGCCAGGAGGGGGCCGGCTTCGGGTCGCGCAAGCCGCTCGGGGTCGCCTTCGAGGAGAAGGACGAGGCCGGCCGCCGCCGCACCGACCGCTCCGGTCAGGACGAGCAGGTCGCCTGGCAGCGCGCCGCCCCGCCGCAGCAGCCGTCCCGGCTCCGCCTCGCCGATGAGCGCCACGTTCACGACCAGCGGCCCCGAAGTGCGGACCGTATCGCCACCGACGACCCGCGTGCCGGTGAGGCGGGCCAACTCGCTCAAGCCCTCGTACATCTCCTCGACGAGCGCCGCCTGGCCCGGCAGCAACGCCACCGAGACGAGGGCCCGGCCGGGCGTGGCTCCCATTGCCGCGAGGTCGGACAGGTTGACCGCCAGCGCTTTCCAGCCGAGATCCCTTGGCGACGCCCAGTCGAGGCGGAAATGGACGCCCTCGACGAGCATGTCGGTCGTGGCCACGACCAGCGCCCCGGGGCTGGGCTGCCACGCCGCCGCGTCGTCGCCGATCCCCAGACCATCGGCGGCCGGATCGAGACGGCTAGCCAGCGCCTCGATCAGCTCGAACTCCCCGGCGCCACTCATCGAAGAACCGCCGCTGATCGCACCGCGTCCAGGAGCGCGGCGGCCGCCTCTCCCGGATCGGGCGCGGCGGTGATGGCGCTGATGACCGCCACGAGGTCTGCGCCGGCGCGGATTGCGGCTCCCGCGTTCTCAGCCGTGATGCCGCCGATTGCCACTATCGGCGGGCACCAGGCGGCTCCGGCCGCACGCACGTCGGCGAGCAGCGCCAGCCCCGTCAGGGTGGCATCCGTCTTGGAGCCGGTCGGGAAGATGGCGCCCACGCCCAGGCAGTCGGCCAGGACGGCATCCGGCCCGCCCATTTGCGCAGCATCCGTGATCGACAGCCCGATCAGGGCGGCCTCGCAGAGGAGGCGCCGGGCGGCCGGCACCGGCAGGTCCTCCTGGCCCAGATGAACGCCGTCGGCCTCGGCGGCAAGGGCGATGTCGATCCGGTCGTTCACTATCAGGAGCGCGTCATATCGGCGCGTGAGTCGTCGAACCGCCATGGCGATCTCCATGGCCCGGCGCGCCGATCCGTTCTTCTCGCGCACCTGAATTACCCGCACGCCGCCCGCAAGCGCCGCTTCGGCAATCTGCTCCGAGCGCCGGCCCGCGCTCAGGGATTCCTCAGTTACGAGATAGACCCCCGCGCGCCGGAGCAGATCGCGGCGTCGGGCCCGCTCCGCGACGCCCGCGGAACGCGGCTCGGCACCGGAGCCAGGGCCGCCAATCGCCATATCGGTCATGCCGGCTGGGCCTCCCGAACCGAGGCCCTGGTCCGAGCCAGGATCGTGGCGCTGTCCAGGGCTGCCACCGAGTCCATCAGCTGGGTGCGGAACGTGCCCGGTCCGTCGCTCTTCTCGGCAGCCAGCTCTCCGGCGATCCCGAAGGCGACCATGGCCTCCGCGGCGGCAAGGAACGGGTCCTGCTCGACAGCCAGGAAGGCGCCGACGGTAGCGGTGGCCATGCATCCGGACCCCGTGATCCGGCCCATGAGCGGGTGCCCATTGTGGATTTCGGCCACACGGCTGCCGTCGGAAACATAATCGATGACCCCGCTGACGACCGCCGCTCCCCCGAAGCGCGCCGCGGCCAGCCTGGCCGCCGCCGCGGGGGCTGCCGACGCGACGGAGTCCACGCCGCGGATCTTCGCCTCCATCCCGGCAATGGTGGCCAGTTCGGCAGCGTTGCCGCGGACCACGGCCACCTTCACGCCGGAACGGATCCGTTCGGTGGTCGTGGTCCGGAAGGCGGTAGCGCCCGCTCCGACCGGATCGAGCACGACCGGGATGCCGCGGGCGTTCGCCTCCTCGCCTGCAGCCAGCATCGCTTCGATCCAGCGCTCCTCGAGAGTTCCGATGTTCAGGACCAGCGCACCGGCATAGGCCACCATCTCGCGCACTTCCTCGATGGCGTGCGCCATGACCGGCGAAGCCCCTAACGCGAGCAGGACGTTGGCGGTGTCGTTCATCACGACGAAGTTGGTGATGTTGTGGATGAGCGGCGTGCGTTCTCGTATGCGGGCCAGCGACTGCGCGGTCAGCTCTGCCAGATCGAGTTCAGACATAGGGCGTCCTCCAGAGATGGTTCACCGGCCCGTGGCCTCCGCCGAGTGGCTCGGCGTGTTCTATCGCTCCCTGCAGGAAGGCGCGTGCTTCACGTGCCGCCTCGAGCGGCGCCATCCCCCGAGCCAGGCAGGCGGCGATGGCAGCCGAGAAAGTGCAGCCGGTGCCGTGAGTGTGGGGCGTGTCGATTCGCCTGCCCGAGAGGAGCTCGAAGGATCGACCGTCGAACAGGAGGTCGTCTGACCGTTCGCCGTCGAGGTGCCCGCCTTTGACGATGACGACCGCCGGCCCGAGGTCGTGGATCCGTCGAGCTGCTTCACGCGCCGACTGAGCGTCCCTCACTTCGATGCCGGACAGGACCGAGGCCTCGGGCGCGTTGGGCGTAACTACCGCTGCCAGCGGCAGGATCAGCTCGAGCAGGGCCTGGACCGCTTCGGGGCGCAGCAGGGCGTCGCCACTCTTGGCGACCATCACCGGGTCCACCACAAGGGCTGCGATCGAGTGAGCCCGCAGCCGATCGGCTACGGCTTCGATGATCGGCGCGCTCGAGAGCATCCCCGTCTTGGCCGCGTCCGCCCCGATATCCTCCAGAACCGCGTCGATCTGGGCGGCCACGACGTCGGGTGGAACCTCGTGGATGGCACGCACGCCGAGCGTGTTCTGCGCCGTGATCGCGGTGATCGCCGAGGTTCCGTAGACGCCGAATGCGCTGAACGTCTTGAGATCGGCCTGGATGCCCGCGCCGCCGCCCGAATCGGAGCCGGCAATCGTAAGGGCGCGCGGACGCCGCGGCTCGTCACCCGGCCGCTCGTTGACCGTCACCGTGGATCCGTCCCGTTCATCTTCGACCTCGAAAGACAGCATCGCCGCGCTCCGCGGGGAGTGCGGCGAGCGAGGTCGAGCCTGCTTCCTTCGCTGGTATTGCCCAGATCAGGTACGGCGGGTCTGCGGCAGGTGCCGCACTCTCAGCGCTTGTGGCGCTCCCCGGAGGCGTATTCAGTTTCCCAAATCGTAGCACCAGACGTTCCGCCGGGTGCCGGCCCGGAAGATCCGGTCTCGCTCTGCGAAGAACCGTAGGATGCACCGTCATGCGAGCCATCCTCTTCGACTGGGACGGAACCATCGTCGATTCGATGCGGGCGATCTTCGAGACCTACGCCGCGATCTGCCGAAAGATCGGTGTGCCCTTCGACGAGGCCATCTTCCGACGGACCTTCTCTCCAAATTGGCGCTCGATGTATCGCGCGCTTGGCATACCCGAGGCTCGGACGCACGAAGCCGTTCAAGTCTGGACGACCACGTTCCGAAGCGACCAAACGCGACCATTTCCGGGGATCGCAAAGGCCATGACCCGACTCGCTGCGGCCCGGTTCACGCTCGGCATCGTCACGGGCGGCAGCCGGGACGAGGTCGAGCCGCAGCTGGCGCGACTCGGCATCGATGGGTTGCTGACGGTGCGGGTCTACGGCCACGACACCGCCTCGGGGAAGCCCGACCCGCGTCCGTTGCAGCTGGCCCTGGAGATGGCAGGCGCCGCGCCTCAGGAAGCAGTCTACGTTGGCGACGCGCTCGACGACGTCCGGATGGCAGCTGCGGCCGGAGTTCGGGGCGTCGGGATAGTGTCCCTGCTGGCCGAGGCCGACGAGCTTATGGCCGCGGGTGCAGTCGAGTCGGCAGAGTCCGTCGTCGAATGGGTCGATCGCTTCCTGGCCACCGGCTGACGCTCAGACCGCCATTGCGCCCAGTGGGAGAAGGCGGCCCGCGGCCGCTGCATCCAGGCAGGCGCGGCTAATCTGAGCCGATGAGCGACATTCCGAATGTGGGCGAGCTCGCCCCCGATTTCGAGCTCCGCGACGACGAAGGACGGCAGCATCGCCTCTCGGACCGTGGCGGCCATTTCACGGTCGTCTATTTCTATCCCGGAGACGACACCCCGGGCTGCACCAAGGAAGCATGCTCGTTCCGCGACGCCCACTCCTCATTCACGGATGCCGACACGGAAATCTGGGGTCTCAGCCCTCAGGGCGCCGCGAGCAAGGCGGCATTCCGCGCCAAGTACGGCCTGCCGTTCACGCTTCTTCCGGACGTGGGGCACGTCGTTGCCGACGCCTATGGAGCCTGGGGCGAGAAGACGAAATACGGCAGGACGTACATGAGCATCCTGCGAACCAGCTTCCTGATTGGTCCAGATCGGAGAATCGCCCACGTCTGGACTCAGGTCAAGGCCGAAGGCCACGCCGCCGAGGTGCTGGACGCCTTGCGCGAAGCCCGTTCGGCCGCCGTATAGGCCGCGCCGGGGGTATGGCTGCCTCGCCCCGCTCGGGGCATGAAGAGAGGCTTCGCCCGTGGGGGGAGACGAGCGAAGCCTCGGCCGGCATGATAACTCCCATGGGCAAGACAGGGGAAGTGATTCGCGCCAACATTAAAAGAATCCCACTCACCGACCGTTGCTACCCGCCACCATAGATCTTCGATTCAGCAGCCAGGACATGTCATGACCGTCGAACAGATCGCCCCGCACAGCTGGCGCCCCCGTCGCTTCATGGTGATCGTCGGGCACCCCGATGACGCCGACTTCGGCCCTGCCGGGGCGGCCGCCGCCTGGATCTCCGAGGGCTCGGAAGGCTGGCTCGTGTGCTGCACCTCAGGCGATGCCGGAGGTGAGGACCCGAACATGGACCCGCTCGAGCTCGCCCGTGCCCGCGAAGCGGAGCAGCGTCGAGCAGCTGAGATCGTGGGCTACAAAGGCGTCACCTTCCTGCACCAGCCGGACGGGAACCTGGTCAACGATCTCTCGCTCCGGGAGATGCTGGTGCGGGAGATCCGGACCTTCAGGCCCGACGCCGTGTTCTGCGGCGACCCCGAGGTCGTGGTCCATCGTGGCGGGGGCATCAATCACACCGACCATCGGGCGGCCGCGATGGCGGCAGTGGACGCGATCTATCCCGCCGCCCGCAATCCGCTTGCATTTCCCTGGCTCGCCCAAAACGGACTGGAAGCGCACAAGGTCCGGCGGATCTACATGATGTGGACGAACCAGGCGGACGTCTGGATCGACGTATCGGCCACCGCCGATCGCAAGATCGAGGCGCTCCGCGCGCACGCCAGCCAACTCCACGATGCCGAAGGAGTGTTCGCGCGCATCCGGGACCGGCTCGCCGAGCAAGGAGCGTTCATCGGCAGCGCCGCCGCCGAGGCGTATCGGCTCGTCGTGCTCGACCAGGATCCCGATGAGAGCCCCGAGGCGGAAGAAGCTCTCGCGGCCGAATCGGCGGCCCGAAGCGGCGGAACGGCTTCCTAGCGACTTGGTCCCGAGGAGCCTGGACCGTTGGCGAGCGGCCAACCGGCGCCGGGACGGTGCTGGCCCGTAGCGACGAGCAAGAGCTGGGCGGGGAGGGCTCTATACCCGCGGTATCTGCGGAATGCCAATACCAGTTGCGTCGAGCACAGACGGGGGCCGGATCGAGGAAGATCGGCGTCTTGGGGCTGGACTCGCAGCGTTTCCACGCTCAGCCGACGTTGGCCCCGGAGGGTCAGCCGCGCCGGTCTTGAGTCAACGCAAACACCATTTGCATAGCGTGAAGATCGTCAGCGGCATGCCAAACCGTCGGGAAACCTGCGGGTCGCGCAACTAGATAGGGCTCGGCGCCAGCAAGAGCGGACGCAAGCGCGGCCACTCGTTCCACAGGTCGGCGAGCAGGTCCGAGCGCCAGCCGAGCAGGCGCATGAGTTCGCCCATCGCGAAGGACGGCGCGTCTTCGGCGAGAAGCATCTCGGTGTTCACGCGGACGTTGTCCATGAGCCCCGCCGTTTCCTCGGGCAGAGGCCAGTGGCGGACCCGGACCTGGTACAGCCCAGCCTGGCCCACGGCAACGGCGAGATCCCGTCTTTCGGGCACGCGCCCGTCGGCGAACTGCGACATGCCGTCGTATCGAAAGCCGAGCGCGGCGAGTCCGCGAGCGACTTCGCGAGCTTGCTCTCGGTCGAACTGATTCCAGAACGCGTTGCCGGAGGGGAAGTCGAGGCAGCCGCTGTCGATGGCCGCGGCGGCGACGGCGTCGACGAAGTTCGACAGCAGGAGCTGCCAGCGACGCCGCTGATCCATGTCGCCTCCGCCGAGTGCCTCGACGAGCCGATTCATGGCCGCTCGATCTCGACGCAGCAGCCGCACTATCGTGGGCGGCCGCGAGCCTCCATAGTCGACCTTCGGCTCGAGTGGCGCCGGCACGGCGGCGGGCACGGCGGCGGGTTCGTCGGCACCGGCCGACGCTGGAGCCGCGGGCGGTGGCGGAGCCACGGGCGGTGGCGGGGCCACGGCCGGGAGCGGAGCCACGGCCGGCGGCGCGACCGCTGTCATGTCGGTCTCCGCGTTCGTCGCATCCCGGCCCGCGGCCTGCTCAGCGGCACGTGCTTCCATGCGGTCGGCGGCAGACGTGCCGATTGCGACGCCCCCTGGAGAAGAATCGGGTTCGACGATACCGAGCTGGGCCGCCCGGCAAGCCGCCTCCGCGGCCTCGGCCATGGTTCGGCTCGTCTCGGCCGTAGCCGCCACCCGATCCAGTTCCGCGTCCAGCCTCGTGGCCTCATCGCGTTCTTTCTTGATCCGAGCGTGCTGCTCGGCAACGCCCCGGTTGATCTTGTTGATCTCGTCCAGCCAGATCGTGGCCGCCAGTTCGACATGCGCGCGGATCCGCGCTGCGCTGACCCTGGCCCGGAAATCGCGGTGGGCCGCTTCCTTGGCCACCCTCATGGCTTCGGGGTTGATCTCAGCCGTAAGGCTCGAGACCAGGGCCAGCTGCTGGTAGTAGACGTCCCGAGCTTCCGAAACGCGGTTAGCCGCAGCGTCCGCCTCTCGACGCGACAGCTGGGCGAAGCCGCATCTGATTTCTATCAGTCGCCGACGGTTGGAGGTCGCGTCTAGGCTGTCAGCTCCCGGCTGAGGTTCAGCGCCCTCGTCTCGACCTCGCTCCACGATCACGCCCCTACATCGCCGGTGCCCGCGGGATCGTCGGCGATTACGTCCTGGGAGCTGACTGGCGACGACCGCGATTCGTGCGACGCTCAGGTGTGAGAAGCCCGACCAGGAAGCCGTCGGCGTGCTTTCGCACCGCGATCTCGACCTTCGCGTCGGCTGCTACACGGAGAAGTCGCTGCCTGATGGTGATGGGCTTCTCGTCGGCGTCGAGCCTGACGGCGAATACCTGCTCAGGTCCTTTGAGCTGACCGATGAGGCGCCTGAACTGACGCTGCTGCTGCTCACGGGCCTTTGCGGCAGGACTGAGTTCACGCGACGGCTTGGCAGCTTTGTCCATGAGCGCCGGGTCGGCTTTTCGAACTGTGACCATCGTCCAAACCTCTCTTGCAGCCCACGACCCGTTGGGGACCAGATCGTCGATTGTTTCGACGATACCATCGCGACTATACCCCTTCCGGGTGATGTAACCACATGGCATTTCAGGTTCCCCGCGACGTATGGGCGCCTTTCGGGTCTGCCGATCCCGGCGAGTGTCCCTTCGCGACAGCCGGGTCGGTAGTCGGTTCGCGAGACGCTGCCAGCCGCGCCCGGCTAGACTTCGGAAGCGTCCTTGCTGGGCGCTCTTTCATGAACTCGGCCGGTCGGATACGCGTGCAGCAGGTGGTGTCGCAATGAAAGTGGGCGTCGCCAAGGAGATCGCAGCGGGCGAACGGCGCGTGGCGCTGATCCCCGAGACGGCGGACAAGCTCCGAGGCGCAAAGCTGACCGTGCTCGTGGAGCGCGGCGCGGGCGCAGGCGCTTCCTTTCCGGACCACAGCTACGTGGACGCCGGCTCGAAAATCGTGACGACCGCGACTCTCTACGAGAGCTGCGACGTGATCCTTCGCGTCCAGCGCCCGACTCCCTGGGAAGCAAAACTCTTCCACCCCGGCCAGGTCGTGATCGGCATGCTGGCTCCGCTGCTCGATCCTCATGCGATGTCGATGCTGGCGCGCAACAAGATCACGGCCGTGAGCATGGACGCCATCCCGCGAACCCTGAGTCGCGCGCAGGGCATGGACGCCTTGTCGTCGCAGGCGAACATCGCGGGCTACAAAGCCGCTCTCATCGCCGCCGACTCGTTTGGACGGTACTTCCCGCTGCTGACCACGGCCGCCGGAACTGCGCGGCCCGCCAACGTCCTGGTGCTCGGTGTCGGCGTGGCGGGTCTCCAGGCAATCGCCACTGCCCGCCGCCTCGGTGCGATGGTCCGAGCCTATGACGTACGGAAGGAAACCAAAGAGCAAGTCGAATCGCTCGGTGCCCAGTTCGTGACCCTCACCTCCGTCACCGACGCGACCGGAGAGGGCGGATATGCCCGCGCGCTGACGGCGGAAGAGCAAGCCGCGCAGCAGGCCGAACTGAACGGCGTCATCGCCGCCCATGACATCGTGATTACCACGGCCCAGGTACCCGGTCGGCGACCGCCGGTACTCGTAACGAAGGCCGCGGTCGAAGCCATGAAACCCGGATCGGTGCTGGTGGACATGGCGGCCAGCGACCTCGGCGGAAATTGCGAGCTGTCCAAGCCGGACAAGATCGTCACTTCGTCGAACGGAGTGGAGATCCACGCGCCATCGAATCTGCCTGCGGCGATGGCAACCGGCGCGAGCATCTTCTACTCGCGCAACATCTCCAGCCTGCTGCTGAACTTCGTCAAGGCGGGCAAGCTCGAGTTCGATTTCGACGACGAAATCACCGCCGCCACGGTAATCACTTACGGCGGCCAGGTTGTCCAGGAAGCAACGAAGAAGCTCCTGACGCCCGAACCCAAGGGAGACGCCACGGCATGAACATCAGCGACCTGATCAACTACGTGACGTTCTTCGTGCTGGCGATCCTGCTCGGGTTCGAAGTCATCAGCAGGGTTCCCGCAACGTTGCACACGCCACTGATGTCAGGCACGAACTCGATCCACGGGATCGTCCTCGTCGGGGCGATCGCGCTCGCGGCGACCGCGGACAATCCGCTCACCGGGGCGCTGGCTTTCGTCGCGGTGGTCTTCGCCGGCGCGAACGTCGTGGGTGGGTACTGGGTCACCGATCGGATGCTCCAGATGTTCAGGCGACGCCCGGCCCCCAAGGCCGACAAGCCAGCCAGCTGACGAGATGCCCGTCATGGATACAAGCAATCTCCAGCACCTCGTTCAAATTGCCTTCCTCATCGGCGCGGCCTTCTTCGTGCTCGGCCTGCACTTGATGAACTCGCCGGTCACGGCACGGAACGGCAACCGGCTCTCGTCGCTCGGCATGATCGTGGCCGTCGTCGCCGAGTTGATCTACGTGAGCCAGCTCAAGCCGGGCCCGGGCAACTGGGCGATCATCGTGGTCGGCCTGCTGGCGGGTGGCGCAACCGGCTTGTACATGGCACGCACCGTCGCCATGACTTCGATGCCTCAGCTCGTCTCGCTCTTCAACGCGGTCGGCGGCGGAGCGGCGGCTATCCTCGCAATCGACGATTTCCTGCGACTCAGCTCTCAGAGTGGCGCGGCGGCCGGGCTCGACGCCTGGCTGACCTTCTTCATCATCCTCGACGTCCTCATCGGCTCCGTCACCTTCACCGGATCGCTCGTGGCCTCGGGCAAGCTCCAGGGCAGGATCCCGGGCAGGCCCATCGTGTTTCGGGGCGGGCGCAAGCTGACTTCGGTGGCCATGGTCCTCGGGATCAGCGTCTCGATAGTGCTGGTCCTCTCCGGGGCGGGCGCAGTCCACTACGACGCCTTGGTCCTCGACCTGCTGCTCGTGACCGCCATCGCGTGTGCGCTCATCTTCGGCGCCACGATGGTGCTCCCCATCGGCGGCGCGGACATGCCGGTGGTCATCTCGCTGCTCAACGCCTTTACCGGCACCGCGGTCGCAATGGCCGGCTTCGTGGTCGGGAACGTGGTTCTCATCGTCGCCGGCGCTCTGGTCGGAGCCTCGGGCGGCATCCTGACGCGGCTCATGGCGGGCGCGATGAACCGCTCCATCCTGAACATCATCATCGGCGGATTCGGAGCGGCCGAAGGCAGTCAGGGCGCACTCACCGTCGAAGGAGGCACGGTCCGCGAGGTCTCGGCCGACGACGCGGCCATCCAGCTTGCCTATGCGAGCAAGGTCGTGATCGTGCCCGGCTACGGCCTGGCGGTCGCGCAAGCGCAGCACGGGGTCCGCGAACTGGCCGATCTCCTGGAGGCCCGCGGCATCGACGTCTCGTATGCCATCCATCCCGTGGCGGGCCGCATGCCGGGCCACATGAACGTCCTGCTGGCGGAAGCGAACATTCCTTACCCGCTTCTCAAGGAGATGGACGAGATCAACCCCGAGTTCGAGCGGACCGACGTGGTGCTGATCATCGGTGCCAACGACGTGACGAACCCTTCGTCGCGAACCGACAAGTCGAGCCCCATCTACGGCATGCCGATCCTCGACGTAGATCGCGCCAAATCGATCATCGTTCTCAAGCGTTCGATGGGTCGCGGTTACGCCGGCATCGACAACCCGCTCTACACCAACCCGAAGACGGGCATGTTCTTCGCCGACGCGAAACAGGGCCTCCGGGAACTGGTGGCGGCCGTCAAGGCCCTGTAGCCGGCTCGATACCTCATGCGAATGGTGGTGGACGGACCGAGAGCGAGGTGCGAACATCGCGGTCGTCATCTTCCGTCTGACGCCGCCTCGCACGCCGCAGCCTGCCCGCAGCCGGCACGCGCGCCCGGCACGTCCGCGAGGGAGTTCGAATGATCGATTCGGGGGGCGAGACTCTGGCCGCAGGTGGCGACGGCTTCGACCGCCAGCTGTTCACTGAAATGATCGCCGGCTTCGCGCTCGTGATCGCCGGCGTCGCCGTGCACGAAATCATCCTCGACGACGCAGGCAGGCCTGTCGACTACCGGTTCCTCCAGGTCAACCCGGAGTTCGAGAAGCTCACCGGGCTGCATGCCGGCGACATCTTGGGCAAGCGGGTCCTGGAAGTCATTCCCGACCTCGAGCCCGAGTGGATCGAGCGCTACGGGCGCGTCGCGCTCACCGGCGTTCCGGATCAGTTCGAGAGCTACAGCGCGGGGCTCGGACGCCATTTCCTCGTTCGCTCCTTCCGTCCCGCTCCGGGCCAGCTCGCGGCGCTGTTCATCGACGTCACCGAGCGGACGCGCGCCGAAGCTGGCCTCCGCGAGCGGAACGCCTTCACCGAAACCATCATTTCGAGCGCCGGCGAGGGCCTGATCGTCCACGACCGCGAGCTTCGGTTTGTGTTCTGGAATCCGGCCATGGAAGAGTTGACCGCGCTGTCCGCAGACCAGGTTCTCGGAGGGAATGCCCACGAACTGTTCCCGGAGATCATGGCCAAGGGCGTCGGCGAAGACCTCGCTCGAGCCCTCGCGGGCGAGTCGCCGACTTCGCGCGAGTACGAATACGAGGTTCCCGGAACGGGCCGGCGCGGCTGGGTCGTGCAGACGAACCGACCTCACCGTAACGCCGACGGTGAGGTCGTCGGGGTCGTGTCGTCGGTCCGCAACATCACGGCCGAGCACGAAATCGACGCAGCCATCCGTCGCTCCGAGGAGCAATTCCGGGCGATATTCGACGGCGCCGGGGATGGCATCCTGATCCACCGCCCGGACGGTCGCATCGTGGAAGTCAATCGAGTGATCTGCGAACAGCTCGGCTACCAACGTGACGAGATGATTGGGATCAGCGTCGCCGATATCAACGCTCCGTCGAGCGCCCCGCTGGTCCCCCAGCGTCTCGCCGCCATCATGAATGAGGGCTTCGCCACATTCGAAGCTGAGCATTTGCGACGCGACGGAACGCTGATCCCGATCGAGGTCGTGGCCCGTCGGATCGAGTTCGCCGGTCTCCCGGCCGTCCTCAGCATCCAGCGGGACATCGGCGAAAGAAAGCGGGCCCAGGAAACGGTCCGCGAACAGGCGCGCTTCCTTCAGCAGCTGATCGACGCGATTCCAATTCCCATTACTTCGAAGGACCGCGACGGGCGCATCCAGCTCGCCAACACCGCGTTCGCCGAGGGACCCGGGTTGGCGCGACCGCAGATCGTCGGCAAGACGCTAGCCGAGCTCGGGATGCCCAGCGTCGAGACACACACATCCCGAGATGACGCGGTGCTGCGAGGCGAGCCCGGCCAGATCTACGAGGCCTCGATGCGTTTCGCGGACGGCAGCATCAGGCGTCAGGTCATCACCAAGGCCCCCTTAAAGAGCGAGGACGGCGAGATCACGGGCATCGCGACCGCCGCGGTTGACATCACGGCCCGGTATGAAGCCGAGCAGGCTCTCCGACTTTCAGAAGCACGCTGGCGAACGCTGTTCGAGCGCGCCGGCGACGCCATCTTCATCAGTGACCTGACGGGCAGATTCTTCGAAGCCAACCAGACCGCGTGCGACCGCCTCGGCTACCGAAAGGACGAGCTGATCGGGATGTCCGCGACCGACATCGATACGCCCGAGAACGCCGCCCTGGTCGCCGAGCGGATAGCCGCCCTGAGGCAGGCGGGCGGACTCACTTTCGAGACGGCTCATCGCCGGCGAGACGGCACCGTGATCCCTATCGAGATGATCTCGACGATGATCGAGCTGGGCGGCCAACCCGCCGTGATGAGCATCGCTCGCGACATCTCGGACAGGAAGCGGTCGGAATCGGAGCGGGCGGCACTGGAAGCGCAGCTCCGCCAATCCCAGAAGATGGAGGGCATCGGCCAGCTCGCCGGCGGGATCGCTCACGACTTCAACAACTTGCTGACCGCTATCAGGGGCTACGCCAGCCTGGCCCTTCGGGACCTCGAGAGCGGCGCGGACGCACGGCAGGATATCGAGCAGGTCGAGCATTCCGCCGATCGGGCCGCCGCGCTCACCCGGCAGTTGCTCGCGTTCGCCCGGCGAACCGTGCTTCAGCCCGAGGTCGTCGATCTGGGCGCCAGGGTCCGCAGCCTCGAGCCAATGCTCGGCCGGCTGCTGGGCGAGGACATATCCCTCGTAACGGTGACGCCGCCTGCCCATGGAGCCGTTCTTGCCGACCCCGGCCAGGTGGAACAGGTCATCGTGAATCTCGCGGTGAATGCTCGCGATGCGATGCCCGACGGCGGAGTCCTGACGATCGAGACCGGCGAAACGTACCTCGATCCCGAATACGCTCACGCGCATGGGGTGGCCTCGCCTGGACGCTACGCCACGCTGACGGTCTCCGACACCGGCACGGGCATGAGCGACGACACCCTCAGCCACGTGTTCGAACCGTTCTTCACGACAAAAGGCCCGGGCAAGGGCACGGGCCTGGGGCTCGCCACTGTTTATGGCATCGTTCGGCAGTCGGGCGGAGCCGTCACGGCCACGAGCGAGCTGGGTCGCGGTTCCGCCTTCACGGTCTTCCTGCCGCTGGTTGAGTCCGGCCCGCGAGCTCCTGCGGAATCGCACGCCGTTGCGGCGCAACTCCCGACTCGTTCGGGCACGGTCCTCGTCGTCGAGGACGATGACCCCGTCCGAGGCTTTGCGACCCGGGTCCTGGAGCGCGCGGGCTATACGGTGGTGGCGGCCTCGGGGGGCGCCGCCGCGCTGGAGGCGGCCCGGGGCCAGACCATAGACCTGCTCTTGACCGACGTGATCATGCCGACGATGAGCGGCCGGGAGGTCGCCGATCGGCTTGCTTCGTTCGCGCCCGGGGTCCCGGTCCTGTTCGTTTCGGGGCACGACGAAAGCACCATCGTTCGTCGGGGTGTGCTCGATCCGAACATCCGCTACCTGGCCAAGCCGTTTACCGCCGAGGCCCTGGTCGGGGCCGTGGACGATGCGCTCGCGGCCGGCGGGCGAGATGCCGGGCGACCGGTCAAGCCTCTTCCGCCTGACTGAAGGTCTGCACCTCTACGTCGGGCAGCCGGCCCAACTCGGGCAGACGGCGGTGGCCGAGGAATCCGGGCCGAGGTGACCCATTTGGCGGTGTCGGCCGGTACCGGTCTTGCGGCTACCGGTACCCTCGGTACGGATGTGCGATTGAGATTACCGATGCCAGGGGCTATCGTTCGTCCGACTGCACGTGACCTGGGCGACCGCTCAGGGTGCACCGAGTGGTTAGGAGTCGGCGAGTGAAGCAAGCGTTGCTGCGGGCACGATGGACGTTCTACGTCCTCGCTCCCACTTTGCTGGTGTTCTTCGTTCATACCATGGGCAAGCGCTGGAGCTAGTTAGCTCTCGCGACAAGGAGAACCGGGGCGATTGCTCCGGTTCTTTTGTGTCTACTCGGTTCCTGCGAGGCCCAGCCTGATCGCGGTCGCGGCCGCCTCGACACGCCCCGACACGCCAAGCTTCGTCAGGATGTTGCTGACGTGGACCGCGACCGTCTTGCGGGTTATGTAGAGCTGGCGGCCGATCTCGGGGTTGCTTCTTCCCTCCGTGATCAGTGCCAGGACTTCCAGCTCCCGCCGGCTCAAGCCGAAGTCGTGGGCGGGCCACTTGGTCGATCGAGCGACGAAGTCGGCCACGACGCCAGACTCAAGAGTTGCCGCCGACGATGCCTTCGGCAGGTTCCCGGAGGCCTGGGGTTGCGCCGCCGGCTGCGGGTGGGGCGGTGGGCCATGTAGCGTCTGAGTCTGGCGGCCGGGCGACCGACCGATGGGGACTTTGATCGGTGCCGGTTCCTGCCGATCCTCCAGGGCCGTCTCGATTTGCTTGGGGAGCGGCAGCATAGCCCGCCTGGAGAGTTCGGCGACCGCGCGGAGAAGTGGCCAGGCCCCCAGAGCGAACGCGTTCTCGGCCGCCTGCGTCAGGGGCTGGCGGGCCGCCGTTCGCGTCGATCGACCGCGAGCCCGATCCAGTATTGCCTGGGCCTCACGCCAGCTTGCCCGGGCCGCCTCGTACGGATTCCCCAATTCGGCCCAGTCGACAGCCAGGGCGCTCCATGCAGTCGGGTCGTCTCGACCCTCGACCCGCGACCGGAATGCGCGAGCCGTCCGGAGCGCCAGGTCCGCGTGCCGGCGCGACCCGGTCCGAGCCGGGACGCCGGATGCTCGGACGGCAGCTTCGGCGTGGACGATCACCGGCAGGCTTCGTTCGCGGGCACTCGCAAGGGCCGCAAAGTCGCGACGCCGGTGAGCGTCCTGAGCGAGGGCGGCGTCCACCTCCAGATAGGTCTCGGCCATGAGCGCCATCAGAAGCCAGTCTTCCGTTGCGCGGGCACGCTCCCAGCCCCGCTCGGTGGCTCTCAGGGCATCAGCCAGGTCTTCCTGCCACAGGGCGTATGCGGCCGCGGCCTGGTGGGCCGGGACGGAAAACTGCGGGTCCTGGACCGCCTCGATGGCCAGCAGGACCTGGCCGAGCAGACGGCCTGCCGACTCGGCGGCGCTCGTCGCAACTTCGACGATGGCAAGGTTGAGCAGTGGCGAGAGGAACCCGGTGCCCACGGGGTTCCAACTCAACGCGTCCAGGCAGAGCCGGCGGGATTCCTGCCAGCGACCCAGGAAGTAGAGCGAATCGGCTGCGTTGGCGCGCAGGAAGTTGCCGTAGACCGTGGCCTGGCCGGCTCGTTCCGCCTCTGCGATCCCTTCGTAGGCGACCGCTACGGCCTCTTCTCGCCGGCCCAGCATGTCGAGGACTGTCGTCAGGTTGGCGTAAACCCGGAACAGGTCGTCCAGGTGGCCGAGCTGGGCGGCTTCGTCGCGGGTCTTGCGCAGCATATCCACCGCGGACTCTGGATCGTCGCCCCACGCTTCGGCTACGGCGAGGGTGCATGTGGCATGCAGCAGCTCCTGACGCGCAGGTGCGCCGACTATTCGAGCCACCGCCGCCGCGTCGATCGCGTACCGCCTCGCCTCGGAGAAAACGCCCTCGAGCATCCGGAACTGGGCCATCGATGCGAGGACGCGGGCACGCGCGGCGGTCGGCTCTTTGGGCACCAGATCCACTGCCCGTCTATACGCAAAGAGCGACCCGGTATGGTCCCCCGCCGCCCGCCGGTAGCGCCCCAACCGCTCCATGACCAGGCCCAGCGCCATCCGCTCGCGAGGATCGTCGAGTGCGGCGGCCGCGGCCTCGGCATAGGCGACGGCGCGGGCAGGGTCGCCGGCCGCGAAGGCCGCCTCCGCGGCGCGAATCTGCAGCTCGGACAGCTGCGGTACGGGCTCGACCGGCCGGACGACCTCGTGCAGGGTCAATGCCCGCTCGTAGTGCGCGAGGGCATCGGCGCCCGCTTCGTGCCCTTCCGCCAC
>CABEAA010000247.1_pt1 | contig 25595 bp, 27 predicted proteins | sample 3132281 | NCBI WGS metagenome assembly CABEAA01 (sample SAMEA5534341, study PRJEB31848) | metagenome | biome: tundra; feature: field; material: soil | place: USA | collected 2013-05 | depth 0.45 m
GTTGGACACGTTGCCGGGCATCGGGCCGGCGACTGCGGCCAAGATCCTCACCTCACGCGAGCAGCAGCGGTTCGGTTCCGTGGACGAGCTCGTCACCCGCAAGGTCGTGTCGGCAGCAACGCTGGCCAAGTTCCGGGATAAGGTCACGGTCGGCTGAGCATGCTTCCCCGCCCCGCGTGGCTCGCTCTCGGCGCGATCGCGGCTGCCGGCGCCAGTTCCTATGCTCCGGTCGGCGGCGCTGCGGCGAACCAGGTCGCGGTCGCAGCCGCGGTGGCTACGTCGCTCGCCGTTGCCGGGTGCGCGTGCCACGCGTCGGGTAGACGGAGAGCGGCGCGGTTCATGGCGGTCTCGGCGCTCGGGGCCGCGCTCATCGCCGGGCGGCTGGCTGCCGGCGTCGTGGTGACCGGCGCCGGCTCTCCCGGGCCGACGCCACTCCCCGTGGGAACGGGCACGTGGCAGGCAACCGTCGAGAGCGCCCACACGACCCGCGGCCAGCAAGTCGCCACGATCGACATAGCCGAGCCGCCGGTACGCTGCTCGGCGCTGATGCCCGCGTATCCGCGGCTCGCGTACGGCGACCTCGTGTCGTGGACCGGCCGCGTGCGCGCCCTCACCGACAGCGACTACGACCGATACCTCGACGCTCAGGGGATCGCCGCGACCTGCGACGCGACCGGCCTGACGCTGCTTCGCCACGACGACTCCGCGGCGGGGCGGCTCGAGGCTGTGCGACAGGCGTCGGGCGACGCCCTCCAGCGCGTGCTGCCCGAGCCGGAAGGGGGACTTGCCGCGGCCATCCTCATCGGGCTGCGCGATCGGGTGGACAAGGCCGTGGCGGCGAGCTTCACAACGTCGGGCGTCAGCCACATCGTGGCAATTTCGGGCTGGAACATCGCCATCGTGGCGGCCACGGTGGCAGCGCTGCTGCGCAGCCGGGTCGGCAGGCGACGGCGGGCGATCGTCACGATCCTCGCCATCGTCGTCTACACGCTCTTAGCCGGAGCCACTGCGTCCGTGAATCGGGCAGCGCTGATGGCCGGGGTTGCGCTTTTTGCGGTAGAGAGCGGTCGCGGATCGCGGGTGATCGTCGGCCTGTCGTGGGCGGTGACGATGCTGCTCATGGTGGCGCCGGCGACGGTCGCCGACGTCGGGTTCCAGCTGTCGGCCACCGCCACGGCGGGGCTGGTCGCCTGGAGCTCGCCGCTCTCCCGTCAACTCGAGGAACGCTGGCCACGCATCCCCGGCGCGATCCGGGAGAGCCTCGGCGTCTCTCTGGCGGCGCAGGCCGCGACCCTGCCAATCGCGCTGCTCACCTTCGGCCGGCTTGCGCTGGTGGCTCCGCTCGCGAACTTCTTCGCCGTCCCGCTCGTACCCCCGGCGATGGCCGCGGGCGCAGTAGCCTTCTTCGCCGGCTTGCTCGCGACAATCGGCGCGCCTCCGTGGCTGACGGGCCTGCTGGCGATGCCGGCCTGGCTGTTCCTCGCAACGCTCGTCGCAGTGGTCCAGTTGGCGGCATCGATCCCGGGCGCAAACGAAACGCTCCCCTTCCCGGCCAACGCGATCGCGGCGGCCGGCGCGGGACTGCTCTTGTGGAGGCTTCATCGAGCGCTGGCCAGACCTCGATCGCGAGCCGCGCCACGATCGCCGCTTGAGCGGGCGCGCGTCCAGCCGGTCAAGTCCGCCCGGCCAAAACGTCGCTGGGCGATGGTCGGAGCCGCGATTCTCCTGATCCTGGCCGGATCGGTGGTAGCCGCTCGACCGGACGGCCGAATCCACGTCATCGTCCTGGATGTCGGGCAGGGCGATTCGATCCTTCTGGAGGGCGATCGGGGCGGCCGAATCCTCGTCGACGGAGGGCCCGACGCGGCGGTACTGATGACCGCCCTGGATCGCTATGTGCCGGCCTGGGATCGCCGAATCGATGCCATCGTCCTGACTCACCCGCACGACGATCATGTCTCGGGGCTTGTCGCCGTCGTCGATCGATATCGAGTCGGTCGGGCCTTCGAATCGGGATGGCCGGCCTCTACCCCAGCGTACCGAGCGTGGCGGGATGCGCTCGACGCCCACGGCCTGCGGCCCGAGCGGCTGACAACCGGCGATAGCCTGCTGCTGGACGACGCCACTCTCCAGGTCCTGTGGCCCGACGATGGCAGGACGCGGGCATCCGGCCTCGATCCCGCCGCGGCCGACAACCGGAAGGCGAACGACGCATCGATAGTCTTCCTCGGCGAGTACGAGAACCGCCGGTTTCTGCTCACCGGCGACGCCGAAAACGACGTCGACCCGGTCCTGGTCGCGAGGGGCCTGCCACGCGTGGACATGCTCAAGGTCGCCCACCATGGGAGTGGAACCGCATCGTCCGACGAGCTGCTCGCGGCCGTTCGGCCGGGCGTGGCCGTGATCTCGGTCGGCGCCGCGAACACGTACGGCCACCCGGCCCCGGCGACGCTCGAGCGGCTGCGCGCCCACGCCGGCAAGGTGGTGAGGACCGATCAGGCGGGCACGGTCGAGACGACCCTGGATGCCGCCGCGGTGACCGTGACTTCGGCTCGGCAGCCGGCGGGCTCGAGCCAGGCGCGCGCCGTGGCCGCCGGCCGGAGCGGAGCACTCGCGGCGAGTGACGCCTCCGCCTCCCCCGCCCTCCTGTACGATGCGGTCGATGTCCGTACCAAGCCGTCGCGAGTCCGCGGCCCTACTCCTCTCACTCGGGCCGCCGGAATGGCACCTTCGCCACTCGCGGGCAGTCGCCGAGACGGCGGCCTGGCTTGCGTGGCGGGCGGTTTCGACTGGGCGCTCGCTCGATCGCCACCTGGTGGAAGCTGCCGCGCTACTGCATGACGTGGACAAGCTGCCCGCGGTGAAGCCGCTCGTGGCCAGTCTTAGGCATGCCGAAGGCTCGGCGGAGTGGCTGGCCGGGCAGGGCTTCGCGGAGCTGGGCCCGGCGATCGTCGGTCACCCGGTTACGTGTCTGGCCGACGGCGAATGGTTCGAACGCTGGCTCGCGGCCGCGTCGCCCGAGGCCCTCATCGTCGCTTACGCCGACAAGCGGGCCGGACAACGCCTCGAGTCGATGGCGGAACGTTTTGCCTCGTGGGAGCGTCGCTATCCGCCCGAAGAACGGGCCGGACGGGCCCGCGGCAGCTGGTCGGCCGAGACTCTGGCGGCCGTTCTGGATCGCGCCGAGACGATCGAAGGGCGAGTGTGCGCGCTGGTGGACGTGACGCCCGGCGAGGTCCGCCGCCTCCGGTGGACCGGGCGCGCCTTCGCGGCCTGCCGCGGGGCGAAGGCCTGCCGCGGGACAAAGCCGTGACCGCGCCCACCGCGCCGCTCGGCTACTACTGGGGCGACGACTCCTACAGCGTGTCGCGCGGCCCGGACGCGCTCGCCGCTCGGCTGGCGGGGGACGGCGAGCCGCTGTATCGCGTCCGCCTCACCGGCAACTCCACCACGGCCGAGGAGATCGCCGAGAAAGTGGCCACGTCGACGATGTTCGGCGGCGGGACGCTGGTAGTTGTGGCCGAGCCTGCCCCGCTCGTCTCCACGAAACCCCTCGCCGCACGCATGACCGAGACGCTCGCTGCTATCGCCCCGGGCAACGGGCTGGCGTTCCTCGACTCGGTCGACGGTACGGCCCGTCGCCCCGCCTCGCTCGAGACGCTGCGGAACGCGGTCGCGGCTGCCGGCGGCGACGTTCGCGAGTTCAAGGCCCCAACCCGCGACCAGATGGCCCGTTGGATCGGCGATCGCGCCAGGGAGCGCGAGATAAGCATCTCGCCGGCCGCCGCCGCGCTGCTGGCGGAACGCGTCGGGGCCAACGTCCGAGAGCGCGACGTGGATCGCCGCCGCCAGGGAGAGCTCGCCGTCTCCGAGCTGGAGAAGCTAGCCCTCTACCGCCTCGAAGGCCAGATCGGCCCCGACGACGTCAAGGCCCTCGTCGCCGACGCCGTTCCAGGCTCCACGTGGGCCTTCCTCGACGCGGTCGGACTGCGCCGCGCACATGAAGCGGCCGAGCTCGCCGATCGCCTGGACGACGTGCCGGGCCCGGTCCTGATCGTCCACCTGCACCGCCGGATCAAGGAACTGATCGAGATTGCCGACATGGTGGCTGCGGGGGCGCCGGCGGCGACGATCATCCGCACCCTCAAGCTGAACCCATATCGGGCCGAGCGGCTTGCGGAACAAGCGCGCACCTGGACCCTGCCGGAGCTCCAGGCCGCTCTCGAGGGCCTGCTGGAACTGGACGCCGTACTGAAAGGTCGCGAGGGCGGGGGCGACCTGCGCCGTCGTTCGGCAGTCAGCCTCTGGATCGTCGAGCGCGTGCGCCGGGCAAGCTAAGCGTGGGAACACGGAAGAAGCCCCCGGGCACCGAGGGCTCCTGTGAGACGGCTGCGAGAGATTACTCGGCGCTGGACCAGGCCTGCTCCTGGACGACCAGATCGCTTTCGATGGCGAAGACGCAACGGCCCTGGGCCAGATCGAGCAGCTCGATCAGCTCGGGGTCGACGTAGAGCTGGTGGCAGTCCTCGCACAGCCCCCCCGGGATGCCGAAGCAGAGGCGCTCGCTGCGGTCGGGCAGCCGGAAAGTCGTATCGAAGCGAGTGCTTACGAGTCGCCTTCCGCAGCGGGGGCAGCTCTCCCGTGCCCGTGACATTGCATCGACCTCGTGCCGTGGCGACCATGCTGGTCGCCTCAATGTCGGGAATGCTAGGGGCGGGGTTTCATCAAGCATATGACTCACTCGTACCCACCTGAGCGGTACTCAGGCGTAGTCTTGTTGGAGGGGCCACTGGAGGGATGTGATCTAGTCCGATCGCATCGTGCATCCGCGCAACGGTTACGTGCATATGCGCACCGCCCGTCGTGGAGGGCCAAACCGCCCGGTCCCGGCTACCCGAAGCGGCTGGGTAGAACGCCTGATAGCCTTTCGCGATGGATCGTCGCCGGGTTGTCGGAATCGCATTGGGGGCTCTCGCCGGAGCCGCATATGGTACCGGGCCGCTCTTCGCCAAGGGCGTAAACCACGCGGGTCTCGACTCGATCGCCCTCCTGGCGTGGCGCTTTCTCTTTGCCATGATCGTGAGCTGGGTATGGCTCCTGGCGCAGCCGCGGGCCCGCTCGGCCCTGTGCGACCTCGACCGCCGAACGGTCGCTCGCCTGCTGTTCACGGGCGCCTTCTTCGTGGTCAACGCCACCGTCTACTACTCGGCCATCCAGAGGATCGACGCCTCCCTCGTCGCCCTGCTGATGTACTCCTACCCGGCGCTCGTGGCAGTGCTGTCGATGCGCCTCGGCTACCCGCTGCGCGGCAAGCTGGCCTGGGGTTCACTCGGGCTAGTGCTCGTCGGGGCGATCCTCACGATCGACGGCATCAAGCCCGACACGAACCAGCTCGGAATCCTCCTGGCACTGCTCTCCCCGATCGCATATGCGTTCTACATCCTGCTCACGGCCTGGATGGCCGGCGAGCGGCCCGGCCAGACCGCGGACATGAGATCGCGAGGAAAGGGCGCCGAAGTCCCACCGCCGGTGGCGGGAGCGGTGATGATGACGGGCACGTGGCTCACGATGTTCGTAGTAGCGGCCGTGGCACGGGAGCCGCTCCTGCCGAACCAGGTGCCCGCGGAGGCGTGGCCCGGTCTGATCGGCATCGGCGTCTTCGCCGCCGCAATCGCCATCCAGGCCTTCTACGCTTCCGCCGCGCGGATCGGAGCGGCCCAAGCCTCGCTCATGGCGACGGTGGAGCCGCTGGTGGTCATCGCCCTGTCCGTGGCGCTGCTGGGTGAGCGGCTGGCGATGCTGCAAATAGCGGGCGCCGGGCTCGTGCTCGTCGGCGTGCTCCTCTCGCAGACGGCGACTCCAGCGGAGTCACGCCAGATCGTGCTGGAGGAGGTCTAGGTAGCGCTCGTCCCGACCGCGCGACTGCGCCGCTCCAGCAGGACGACGTCTCGCCAGCGTCCCGTGACGTCGCGGCCGATCCGCTCGCGGATCCCGACCCGGCGGAAGCCCAGCCCCTCGTGGAGTGCGAGACTGGCCGAGTTGTCGGCCATCACTCCCGCCTGCAGCGTCCAGATCCCTTCCGCTTCCGAGGCGTCGATCAGGGCAGCGAGCAGAGCCCGCCCGACACCTGCACCCCGCGCGCCGGCTCCGACGTAGACGCTCAGCTCCGCGACCCCGGCGTAGACGGCCCGCGCCGAGTAATGGCTCAGAGCCGCCCAGCCCACGACGGCGCCGTCAGGGTCGCGGGCAACCAACCGGCACTCGCGGCGGTGGGAGCGGTCCCAGGCGTCCCAGCTCGGTGCGGAGCGCTCGAAGGTCGCCAGGCCGGTGGCGATCCCTTCCTCGTAGATGGCGCGCACCGCCGGCCAATCGGCGACCTGCATGGCATCGATAGTCAGCCCGTTCATTGCGCAAGTATCGAGCGCCCGAACCGGCCGTGCAGGTCGCCCCTGCGGCAAGAGTGACCCCACCCGAACGTGCAGCGTTCGTTCCGGCCCGACTTCGCTATTCTTCCAGTGATGGCCACGCTGCACCCGCAGGTCGAGCGTCTACGCACGGCTCGAGACCGCATCGTCCGGCTGCGCGGTCGCGTCGAGATGAGCGAGCCCGCCCCCGAGGAGTTGCCGCGCTCGCGCGAGTGGGTCGCACGCGAGACCCTCGCCCACATAGACGAGATGCTCCCCTTCTGGCTCGGCGAGATCGAACGCGTGCTGGCCGGGCGGGCGGAGCCGGTTCCGTTCGGCCGAACCTCGAACGACCTCATTCGCCTGATGACCATCGACCGCGACCGAACCCTCCCGATCGGCGAGCTGTACGCGCGCATGGATGTGGGCCTGGATCGGGTCGTTCGCCGGCTGCTCGAACTCGACGATCGACAGTGCTCGAGGCGGGGTCTGCACCCCCGACGTGGCGAGATGACCGTTCAGCAGATCGTCGAGGTCATGCTCGCGGAGCACATCGAGGAGCACTGCGGGCAGCTGACCATATCGCTCGATCCCGTGGCCGCCGCGGGCTTGGCCAAGACGGTGCTGCACCAGCCGGTCGGAGACGCCTGAAGCCGGTCGGCGACGCCTGACGCCGGTCAGCCTCCCCGGACCCCGCGCCCCTTCTCTTTGAGGATCGCTTTCAGCATGAACGCGACATTGGCCGGCCTTTCGGCCAGGCGGCGCATGAAGTACGGATACCACTCCTGCCCGTACGGGACGTAGATCCGAACCGTGTAGCCCTGGGCCGCGAGCTTCCGCTGCAGGTCGCGCCGGACGCCGTAGAGCATCTGGAACTCGAAACGCTCCGGGCCGATCCGCTCCCTCTCCGCGATGTCGAGGGCGCGGGCGATCAGGCGGGGATCGTGGGTGGCGATCGCCGGGTACGTGCCCGAGACCATCAGTCGCTCCATGAGCCGCGCGTAGTTCAGGTCCACGGCCCGCTTGGAGACGTAAGCCACGCCCGCGGGCTCGGCATAAGCGCCCTTGCACAGCCGAACGGTGCCTCCCACGGCGCTGATCCGGTCTACGTCGGCCGCGCTCCGCCGCAGCGACGACTGGATCACGACCCCGGTTTTCGGGTAGCGCTCGTGCGCCTCTCGCCAGACGTCGAGAGTGGCGTCGGTCTGGACATGGTCCTCCATGTCGATCCGTACGAAGCCATTCACGGCTCGGGCCGCGTCGAGGATCCTCGATACGTTCGCCCGGCAGACGTCGCGGTCGATCTCGAGGCCCATCTGGGTGAGCTTGATGCTCACGTTGGCGTCCAGGCCGCGAGCCGAGAGTGACGCCAGCGTGGCCACGTATCGATCGGCGGCCGGGGAGGCGAGCTCCGGCGACGTGACAGACTCCCCCAGGACGTCGACGGTAGCGTGCAGGCCGGCCCGTTGCAGCCGCTCGATCGCCGCCAGGGCCTCCTCGAGCGTCTCCCCGGCGACGAAGCGCTTCACGACCGACCGCGTCAACGGGCTGCTGACGGCCACGCGGGCAAGCGACTGGCGGTGCGACAACGATATGAACAACGAGCGCATCGTCCGGTTCGGCATCACGCGAACGCTCTCGACCAAACCCATCGGATTCAGACCTCGCTCTTGTGGGGTGGAGGCGACTCGCCCTCTGGTGCTTCGGACGCGTCCGCTGCGCGGGCGAATTCGGCAACTTTAGCGGCTTCCTCGCGCTGGAACTCCTGGAGCCGGCCGCGACGGTGAGCCTCGACTGCCGCTCGTATCAGCTCGATCGGGGGCGAACCCACGAGTCCGCCCTCCGGGGCGCGGTACAGCCGGCAACCGAGCGCGATGGGCAACCCGGGCTGCGGATCGACATCCTCGCCGTTGATTCGAATCGTCGGCGATCCCTGGAAGGCGAGGAACTCGGCGTCGTCCTGGCTCGTGACGTAGATGACCTGGATCGGGACTTCGATGATGCCCTTGCGCAGGACGGTCTCGAGGTCGCGTTGCGCATGCTCCAGGTGCGCACAATCCTCTACCGCGAGTAGTTCCACATGAAGGTCCGACACGCCAGGCAGCCTACATCGGCAAGCCCGAACGGGCTGATCGGAGTCCGAGGGTTGCCGTTCAGGCTTCGGCGGCGTTCAACCAGGGCCCGATGAGAACGTCGCGCTGCGCGGCGTCGAGGCGGCTGCCCAACGCTACGGCGAGGGCCGCATCGACGATCGCCTCGACGGCTTCGAGCTTGATCTCCCGCCAGGTCTTGTCGTCGCTGAGCGAGTAGACCGAGAGGTTGGAACCTCGCTCGGCCCAAGCGACGGCCTTGGCGCGGACGCGATCGATCTCGCCGGTAAGGCCCTCGGCGATCCCGACCGCCCTCACGGCCGCCCAGGCCTGCTGATGCGCGCTTCGATCGATGGCCGTCCAGGCCGCGCGCAAGCCCAGCAGCTGAGCCTCGTTCAGGCGGTCGAGCCGGTCGAAGAAGGCGGCCATCTCCTCGGTGTCGAGCAGATTTGCGCCGGTTCGCCGTCCCAATACGCGTCGGACCTCCCTCATTGCCGGTCCAGCGGCGTTTCTGCATCGCCCTCGACGGCATTCAGCCACGGCGCGAGGAGGAGGTCGCGGGCCGCCTCGTCGAGGCGATCGCCGAGGATGATCGCCTCGGCTGCGTCCGCGAGTGCCGGCGCCGCTTGCCTTCTGACCTGGGTGCCGTGGTCCGAATATGTGACCGCCCAACGGTCAACCGGAGCGCGAAGCGCCCATTTCACCGCTGCCTCGCGGGCAGCTTGCATCCGATCGGTCAGCCCGCTCTCGGCTGCCGTGGCGGCTGCCCGTGCCAGGGCATCCTGATGAGGCCACTCCTCCCGAGCTTCCCAGGAAGCGGCGAGACCGAGGAGCTGGGCCTCGTTCAGGTCGTTGAGGGCGTCGAAGAAATCCTCGATTGTCCCCAGTTCGGCGCCGGTACCAGTCATGCGAATCCCCTCCTCAGTCTTCGTCGACCTGGTCGAGCAGATGACGCTTCAGGAAGTCCAGGCAGCGCTTCCAGGCGTCGCGCCGGTTCTCGCGCTTCTGCCAGCCGTGCGCCTCTTCGTCGAACCAGTGGACCTGGTAGTGCTTACCCTCGATCTCGAGCGCCTCGACGATCTTCTCGGTCATCAACGGAACCACGCGCTTGTCCTTGCGCCCGTGGAGTAGCAGGAGCGGCGCCTCGATGCGCTCGGCCCGGTACAGCGGCGACCCGCGACGGTAAGCCTCGGCAGCGTCAGGGTCGTCGGGCCGGCCCATCATCCGCTCGAGATCGATGCGGCCCAGCCTGTCCCCGTGGCGGTAGCTCTCGGCGATCTCGGAATCCCCGTACAGGTCGATCCCGGCGCGCCACAAGGACGGCTCCTCGGTCAGGACGCACAAGGTCATGTAGCCGCCGTACGAGCCGCCGTAATGCGCCAGCCGGCCATCGCACCATGGCTGCGCGGCAGCCCAGTGAGCGGCATCGATGACGTCGAAGGCATCGGCGTGGCCCCATTCGCCGCGATTGGCCCAGCGGAAGTCGCGCCCGTAGCCCGTGGAGCCACGGAAGTCCACGGACAGGAACGCAATCCCAAGCTCGGCTACCAGCTGGCGGAACGGCAGCCAATCGTGCAGGGCCTGCGAGGTAGGGCCGCCGTGCGAGTGGACGACGCATGGGACTCGGGCCGCCTCTTCGACGTTTCCGCCCGTCGGCAGATAGAGCGTCCCCTCGATCCGAAGGCCGTCCCGCGCATCGAAGGCGATCCTTCTGCCGCTGGCGAAATGGCCCGTGTCCACGACCATGGGCAGCGAATTGGTGAGCTGGCGCGGCCGGACCCCCGCGGCCGCTTCCTCCGGGACGGGGAGCAGCCACAGATCCTCGGGCATGCGACCGTTGCGGCCGATGGCGACGACGCCCGACGAATCGGGCAGCCAGCCGGCAGCCATCCACACACCTTCGAAGGGGTTGATCACGGCAGAGCGAACACCCACGACGGGGGTGGCCTCGGCGTAGGCATCGGTCATTGCGTCGGCCATGGGATCGGCCACCGCCGGGTCGGCCACCGCGACGGCGGAGGCAATCCGAGGAGCGGCTATGCCTGCCCCAGCGCTGCTTCGCCGGCTTCGACGACTCGGAGTCGTGCCCGCGCTCCTGTCCGGCAGCTCGCCGACGAGCAGGTCTACCAGCCCCTCGCGAACCTCGACGTGGACGAAGCGACAACCGTCGGGCGAGGGAATCGGCGCGTAACCCCAACCGCCGCCCGGCTCGCCGTGCTCGTGCTGGCCGGAGGTGAGCACGGTCCGCTCCGACCCGTCCGCGGAGACGCGAACCACCTGGAACCAGCCGCTCTGATCCGAAACCATCAGCAAGCCGCTGCCGTCGGGGAGCCATCGGGGCGCGGTTTCCCACGCCGCCGCGCCGGCCACGAGCCGTTCCTTGCCCGATGCCGCATCGACTATGTGGATCTGCGAAGTCAGCAGGTCCGGGAGCCGCTGCGACGTCACGGCGATGCTCTGGCCGTTGGGCGACCACGCGAACTCGTCGACATCCACGCCGGGCGCCGTCAGCGCAGTGGGCTCCGCGGAACGCGGCTTCGTCGCGGGCCGACCGCGGCGCGGCACCGGCGCGTCGATGAGCCACACCTGATCCCAGCCTCGGCGGCGCGAGATGAACGCGATCTGATGACCGTCGGCGCACCAGCGGGGCGATCGATTGCCCGACGGGTGTTGCGTCACCAAGGCCTGGTGCGATCCTTCCACGTCGATCATCCAAATCGAGTCTTCGCGAACGAAGGCGATCCGGCGTCCGTCGGGCGACCACTGCGGGTCCGACGCGGGCTTTTCGGTCGCGGTCAGCTGCTCCGGATAGCCGCCGCGGATCGACATCAGATAGATCTGTCGGGCGCCAGCTCCCTCCGCCGTGTAGGCCACGCGCCTGCCGTCGGGAGAAACGCGGAACTCCCGCGGCGATTCGATGGCCGCCGCTTGCTCGATCGTGAGGCCGTCGCGAAATGGCCTCCGGGGCCGGCCGTTCTCCTGACCCGACCTGGTCGAGTCGGTCACGATTCGGCCCGGTCGAGCACCACGAAGAAGTCCTCTTTCTCCCCGGCGGTCGGAGGCGGCTCGACCCGAACGAACGTCTCCGTGCCAAACATCTGCTCGAGCTGGCTGCGGGTTTCCGGATCGTCCCAACGCCGGCCGCGCATCTGGCTGTCGTGACACGCCAGCGCCGCAACCTTGCGATCCAGGACCGGGCGAATGTTCACGATCGTGGTGATCTCGTCGTCCGGGCGCGCCAGCCGATCGAACGCCTCCGCCTGTCGCAGGTCGTCCTCGCTCGGCGGATTCGTGTCGCCGGCGCGACTGCGCTCTTCCGCCATCGCCGCTTGCATGCCAGCGATCCGAGACTTGGGCAGCGCCTGGTGGTAGAGAGCGACGGGACCTCCCGGCTCGGCCGCGGCACGCCGGTACGCCGCGGTCGCGGTTGCGGAACAGGCCACGTGGTCCGGGTGGCCGTATACGCCGCCCGGATCGAAGGTGACGATGACGGCCGGTCGAAGCTGCCGGATCACCGCGACCATGCGCTCTACGACCTCTTCGGGATCGGCCAGGCTGAGCGAGCCTTCGGGTGCGCCCCAGCCTTCCATGCCGGAGTCGCGGTATCCCAGGAAGATCGGGTCGGCGGCCCCGATCGCTTCGCATGCGCAGCGCAGCTCCTCGCGTCGGGTCTCCGGGTCCATCGAGTGGTCAACGCCGACCTCGCCGGGACGCCCGCCCTGATCGCCGTTGGTGGCGCACAGCACCCAGACCGGGTTTCCGGCCGTGGCAGCAAGCGCCATCACGCCGCCCGCGCCGAAGCTTTCGTCGTCCGGGTGGGCGAAGATCGCGAGCAGCCCAGGCACGATCAGTGGCCGTTGCGCCGGCGAGTCGACACCTTCGCGTCGGCTGCGTCTGCGACCCGACTGTCCGCGGACTCGACCGCGGGCCCCTCGTCGATGCCCAGGCCCTTCTCCAGGTCCAAACCCAGCTCGACGGTCCGGCGGTAGGACGCCCAGACCGCTTCCGAAAGCACCGTTCGCAACCGCCCGGATTCGAGCTCGTGGATGGCGGCGGCGCTGGTGCCGCCGGGCGAAGTGACCATGTTGCGAAGCACTGCGGGATGCTGCGCCGTGGCCTTGGCGAAGGCCGTGCTCCCTTCCAGGGTCTCGATCACGAGATCGTGGGCGACGTGGCGCGGGAAGCCCAGGTGGACGGCGGCATCGATCAGGGCTTCCATGACCAGGAAGACATACGCGGGGCCCGTCCCGCTGACCGCCGTGGCCATCTCGACGAATCGCTCGTCCTCGACCTGGAGCTCCTCGCCGAGAGCGCGCGTCAGCACCTTGGCCTGATCGATCTGCTCCTCGGACACCTCCGGCGTGGCATACCAGACGGTCATGCCACGGCCGATCTGGGCGGGCGTGTTGGGCATTGCGCGGACGACGGGGCGGTGGTCCAGCAATGTCTGGAGCACCTTGCAGTTGGCCCCGGCGACGATCGACACGACCAGCTGGCCGGGATTGAGATGACCCGCCAGCTCGTGGCCGACCTTTGTCAGCGTTTGCGGCTTGAGCGAAAGCAGGACCACGTCCGCCCCGCTGGCAGCCTCAACGTTCGAGGCGGTCATTCGGACGCCGTACTGGCGCTCGAGCTCCTGGCGTCGCTCGGGTCTGGGCTCGCTGCCGACGATGTGGTCCGGCGCGACGAGCTTGCCGCGAATCAGGCCCGCGATGATGGCCTCGGCCATGACCCCAGAACCGATCGTGGCTACCGTTCGATTGGAAAGTGGCGACATGTTGCCGAGTATAGGGCGCGTTCGCAGGGTCCGAGTGGTCGTTTCGCTCGTTAAACGGATGAACAACCGGCCGCCGAGGGAGGTAAGCGGTCCCGGTTGTTCATCTCGCCTGAGAGAGGAGGAGCGGTAAGGAGCCTGGGGATATTCAAGCCTCCACCGCTGAAGCAATCCTGAAATATTGCTGCTTCGCCGATCGAATCCAAAAGCTGCTCGCTAGCGGATGAGCGGCGTCCAGCTCGCGACCGGGGACGTCTCGATGAAACCGTCCGGATCGAAGATCTCCGCGAGCATCCCGACGCCATCGACGATCCGTGGGCCCGGGCGGCTGAAGTACAAGGGCTCGACGATGAAGACGTGGCCGCGCCGCACTGCCTCCAGATCCGTCCATAGCTCGGGCTTCTCGAGCCGCTGCCAGGTTCGCTTGGCCGCCGGAAGATGAATGCCGGCGGGCGCGAGGATGAGCATCTCCGGATCGACGTCTTGGATCGCTTCCCACGTCGTGGCGGCGGCCGGCTGGCCCTCGCGGCCGAGCACTTCCCATCCGCCGGCACGGCGGACTTGCTCCGGGACCCACCGACCGCACAAGACCGGTGGATCGAACCCCTCCAGGACGACGACGCGACACGCCCTGATGCCTTCGTCACGGCGCGCGACGACCTGCTGCTCGAGCTCGCTCAGGTCCTCGCGCAGGACTTCGAGCAGCCCCAGCGCCTCGTCCTCGGCTTCGGCCATGGCGCCAATCGTGGTCACGGTGTGGAAGATGCCCTCGACACTTACGGGATCGAGCGAAACGACCTCCGGCCGCTCGCCGGCGAAGTCCTTGAGGACCTTGCGGACCTGGTCCATGCCGGGCCCCGCTCCGTCCCTCACCAGAACGAGATCCGGCCGGCACTCGAGAAACGCGTCGACGTCGAGTTCGAAGGGTCCGATGTCGTCGACCGCGTAAGCGACGGCGGAAACCGCGTCAGCTCCGCCCACGGCGGTCCCGAGGGGCCGCGTGATGACTGCGACTCCCTCGATCTCCGGCGGGTAGTCGCAGCGATGGGTTACGCCGACGAGCTGGTCGCGAAGGTCCAGCGCGCAGACGATCTCGGTGGCCGATGGGAGCAGTGAAACGATCCTCATAGCGCCAGTCTATCTGGCACCGCTTATCTGCCAGTTATCGGGCAACTCCCCGGCTGCCTCAGCCCGGAATCGAAAGCGCCCGACCTTTCGGCCGGGCGACATCTCGAATTGCGAAGGGTCAGGCCGGCTTGGCGGCCTCCACGAGGGCACGGGCGGCGCCCTTGTCGGTGTACCAGAGGGCGTTGATCTCGGTGTACTTGGTCCACTGCGCCGGCAGCGCGTCCTCGGCGAAGATCGCGTTCACCGGGCACTCGGGCTCGCAGGCGCCGCAGTCGATGCATTCGTTGGGATCGATGTAGAGCGTCCGATCCGTGCCCGAATCGAAGTGGATGCAGTCGACCGGGCAGACGGACACACACGCCTGGTCCATGACGTCCACGCAGGGCTCGGCGATCACGTAGGCCATCGGGTTTCTCCTGGTGCGATGCTGTTTCCTTGGGTCGGATCAGGAGCCCAATCGGCGCTCCGTCGTCTCACGCTGAGCGTACCACGCAAGCCGTCTTCGGCGAGGCCCGCGCGCTACACCGGCCGCTACATATTCGGCTCGTACTCCGGGTCGAGGTACTTCTCCGGGTCTTCCTGGAAGTCCAGAAGACAGCCTCGACTGCAGAAGTAGAAGGTCTCGCCGTCATGTTCGGTCTTGAGGTCGGTGTCGGTATCGACCTGCATCCCGCAAACGGGATCTTCGGCAACTGCCATCGGTATCTCCTTGGTGCCCGCCGGTGATCTGCCGCTGCGTCGCGGCGTGTCGGGCCTCCGCGTCCGATTCTAGGCCCGACGGGCTCGCTCGTCACGGGAACCTCCTGCTCGTCATCGGAAGCGGCTCAAGGTGGCGGCTGGCTAGCCGATTGCCCGGAAGAGCCCACACCACCCCAACGAGCAGCGTAGGATGCTCCGCATGAACCCTCAGCTCGTCGAGAACGCCCGCAAAACGCTCGAAGCTGAGAGCGCGCGCATTCGAATCGAACTGTCCGAAGAGGTCGAGCACCCGCGGGTCGGCCACGGCGCCCAGACGGCTGCCGCCACGGAAGTCTCCGAGAGCCAGCGGGGCGAGCAGTTGCGCAAGCGCGAAGAACTGCACCTCGGCCTGATCGAGAGCGCGCTGCGCCGCATGGATGCCGGGGGCTTCGGCACATGCCAGGTTTGCGGCAAGCCGATCGCCCTCGAGCGGCTCGAAGCCCTGCCGTGGGCCCAGGACTGCCTCGACTGCCACGCCAAGAAGCGCCGCTGAGGGGTCCGCGCCGCTGGAGGTACTGAGTGGGTGACCTGCGGATCGACGAGCGCACGGTGCGGCAGAAGACGTGCGACGGCTGCGGAGCCTCATTCGAGCACATCTACGAGTGACCGACCGCGGCCCTGGCCGCCGGGACAGCGTAATCGCTCGCGCTACCCGGCCGGCCCTCCTGACGGCCTAGTCCTGACAAGTGGCCGGGCCATGCGGCCATGCTCACGGCCATTGACGCTCGGGCATTCTCCCGAGCCTGGACGGCATTCCGACCGCGGGACCGATCACTCGCCTTGGCTCATCTGAGGGGAGGGTTGTCATCCTCGCGGCAGGCTCCGGTGGAACCCATACTCAGATGACCCCCCATCGACATTGGCAACTGGGTGGGCAGCGCGGTTAACGGAGTATCGAGATGACCGGCCAACACACCAAAGGCTCCATCAACAAGGCCGCTGGCAAAGTCGAAGAGGGGTTCGGCAAGTTGACCGGCGATCGGTCCCAGCAGGCCAAAGGCAAGGCAAAACAGATCCAAGGTAGCGTGCAGCAGGGCGTTGGCAACCTGCAGGACGCCGCCAGACCCCGCTGACTGGAGGAACCGCTGTTATGGGCATCATCGCGTGGATCGTCCTAGGGGCGATCGCCGGCTTCATCACGAACCTGATCATGGGCGGCTCGGAAGGAGTGATCGCCACGATCCTCCTGGGCATCGTCGGCGCCGTAGTCGGAGGCTACCTGGCCGGCACGCTCCTGAAGGTCGCCGATGTGACCGGTATCAACCCCGAGAGCATCGTGGTCGCCGTGATCGGTGGCGTCGTCGTGGTCGCCGTGTACCGGATGTTCGTGGGCGGACGCTCCTCCGCTCAAGTCTAGGGTTCGGCCCCGGTGGGACCGACCGGTCGGCATTTTTGCGCCGATCGTTCCAGGAGTCCGTAAGCTCGGCTCAGCGGAGGCCGGGAAGGCCGACGCAAGGCCGGGAAGGCCGGCGTTTCAGCGTGTTGTCGTGGCGAACGGGCCGCGTTTCACGATGATCCGTGCGCTATTTCCGTGCGCTCAAGTGGGCGGCTGCCTCGCGCTCCAGTACCGCCAGACGCGTGTAGTAGTCCGGGAACTCCTTCAGGTGGGCGAGCGCGATCTTCCCGGTGAGGTTCCAATCGTCCCCGGTGACGTTCGTCTTCGAGTTTCGGAGCCCATGCTCGAGCTCGACATCCAGCCCCATCCGGAACTGTTCGAGGTCGCACTTCAGTGCCTTGAAGTCGATCGTGAGTTCAGTCGCGACGGCGCTTGCCTCTGCGCGCGTGAACGTTTTCTTGACGGTCATCTCAGTTGGTCCTCATGGTCATCCGACTCACACGTCGCATATTGCGCGTCTTCCGCGAATGCTTCGCCGTCGAGTCTGGGTCGGAGCCACGCTGCTTACGAGGATGAGAACCCGACTGCTCGCCCGGAGTAGAGCCAAGACGCTCATGCTCCGCCACCCAATCCGCGATTCAGGTGGGCACAAGTCCGCGACAGCTGCGACGCGCGTCGGCCGTGCCTGTCACGCAACAGATCCGACCGGACAAACAGAAACCCGGTCCTTCGACCGGGTTTCTGTTCAGAGCCTGGTTGCGGGGGACGGATTCGAACCGCCGACCTTCGGGTTATGAGACGTGTTTGGGCCCTCCCGATGGCTCCCGATTGGTCCCAGCCGGTCCCAAGGCGTCCCCTCTTGGGCGTGAAGCGGTCGCCTCGCGAGACTTGATGGGACCAGCCGGGACGGCTCGTTTCGTTCCGAATGTGATCGGAGATGTTATCTGGCACCGTCGATAGCCGCCGCCAGCCGCTCGGCCGCATCCTCGCCGAGCCCAGGCAGGACGTGGGAGTAGGTGTCCAGCGTGGTTGCGATGGTGGCATGGCCGAGACGCTCCTGAACCACCTTGGGATGGACCCCGGCGGCGAGCAAGAGCGATGCAGCGGTATGGCGGGCATCGTGCAACCGGATGCGGGACAGACCCGCGCGAGCGCCGAGGCGCTCGAAGGACTGAGACACTGAGTCAGGATCCAGTGGCTGGCCGTCCTGACGGCAGAACACCAGGTCCTCGTCCTGCCAGATCGACCCGGCCAACAGGCGTTCGGCAGCCTGAGCCCGTCGGTGCGCCCTGAGGGCGACCACGGTCGCCGCGTCGAGGGCGATCCGCCGGCGGCCCTTGGCTGTCTTGGGGCTGCCGTAGGCAAGGCCTTCGGCTCCTCGGATGCGTGTCTGTTGGACCGACAGCGTGGCTCCTAGGACTGGGCAAGAACGCCACCTATCAGGCCATCGCGACAGGGGAACTGCCATCGCTACGCATCGGCCGGAGGGTGTTGGTCCCGCGTGACCGCCTCCGAGCACTCCTCGAAGGTGAGGTCCGGCAATGACCAACCTTCTTTGCCGATACCGCGGCACCCACGGTCAGGTTTGAGATACGCGACTCTGCCGGCGAGCCGGTTGCGATCCACTGCCGTCGGGACACGCCCGGGGGCAAGCAGATGTGGTGGGAACGGCCCGACGGTAGCCGCGGCCGTGTCCGGCGATCGTCTTCCTGGTCGTGCTCACGCTGTAGCCAAGACGTCGCCATTCTGAGCGGTCCCGTTTGCGCTCGCGGCGGCACCCCTCAGGGCCCTCGCACTGATCGTTGACGATCCCGCCCGAAATGGCCCCTGCTGCGCGCCCGGGACCCCGACGCTATGAACGGATAGTGCTGGGGATGGTCCGGGCGGAGATGACCTGAGATGGAAACAGGAAGCGACCCTGCGAGACCCTAAAGGCGTGGGGCCGACGTGGACTTCATGTGCCAGGGATGTCAAAGCTCGGTTTCCAGGATTGCGCAGCTGTGCCTGTCTCTGTTAGGGTTCGCGCCGACCGACCTCACGCCGTCACTCGTGATCCGTCGTCTCGACTGAGGCTGAACCGAAAACCCAAGACCCTCGGGCGGCATGCTTTCCCACCACGTCCCGTCAGTGCCGCCCACCGCTGGAGGAGTCCGTATTGCATAGAGCGGTCGTCGCTGCCCGCGATGCTCTCGTCCGTCTGGGCAACGATCGGAGTGCCGCCCTCCTTGGGGCCTTTCTCTCGCCGCTACGCTCGATTGTGGCGCCGTTCTTTGGCTTGGCCACCGAACTACTTGGAGGCGATCCGGACAGGCTCCGTCCGCTCGCGGAGAGCCGCAAGCTCGCCCACGTCAGCGCGGAGGAGATCAGCCACGCTGCCCAAGTCCATCGGGCCGAGATCGTCGCGGCTGCTCGCTCGCGCCTGATCCATCCCGATCGTCGGGAGCGCCTCGTCCCTATCGGCGTGTGCGCTGTCCTCGTTGCCGCCGCGGCCCTGACCTCGCTGCCCACGGTAGGCACCGTCTCCGGTGGCGCGGGTCCCACATACGGCACGCGGGTCGTCATCGGCGGCCTCGATGGCAACAGTGGGGCGAGCACCTCGGACGTGACCGGCCCGACCGCGAGCGCTGCCCCAAGCGGCCTCGACTACTACGCCGGCGATATCGCCATCCCCAACACCCTCGCCGGTCCCGAGGTCGCGTCCAACGGCGCTGGCCTGTTGACGACCTACGTGGTCCAGGCTGGCGACACCCTCGGGCACATCGCCGCCCAGTTCGGCGTCAGCGGGACGACCCTGTACTGGGCCAACAAGAACAGCCTCCCCGATCCCGAGTCGATCCACGTGGACCAGCGGCTGATCGTCCCGCCCGGAGATGGGCTCGTCATAGCCGTCAGCCCCACCGACACGATCGATTCGCTCGCCGCGAAGTATGAGATGACGGCGCAGAACATCGTGGACGCGAACCATCTCTCCGGCCCGAACATCGGCACCGGCCAGGCCTTGTACATCCCGGGCGCGAGCGGCGGTCCGATACCCACTCCCACTCCCACTCCGACTCCCAAACCCACTCCCAAACCGCAGGCCACCAGCGTCAGAGTCGCCAGCGGCGGTCCCATTCCCACTCCCAAACCCACTCCCAAACCCACTCCCAAACCGCAGGCCACCAGCGTCAGAGTCGCCAGCGGCGGCGGGACCTACGCCGGCGGGGCTTTCTCATGGCCCGTGGTCGGGGGCCGCAACTACGTCAGTCAGAACTTCTCGTCCTACCACCATGCCATCGATATCGCGGCGACCTATGGCACTCCGGTTGTAGCGGCGGCCTCGGGCGTCGTGGTTCGCGCGGGTTGGGACTCGTACACGCAGGGCGGCAACGTCGTCTGGATATCCGATGGCACCCGGCTCTACACGACCTACAACCACCTATCCGCATGGACCGTCAAGGCCGGGCAGAGCGTCTCGGCCGGTGAGCGCATAGGCTCGATCGGGACGAGCGGCGATGCTACAGGGCCACACCTTCACTTCGAGGTCTGGCTCGGCTATCCGTGGGCCCTGGGCAACAATTCCGACGCGGTCAACCCCTGCATCTACCTGGCGGGCTGCTGAGCAGGGATCTGCGGCAGGGACGCCGCGCCGCGCGAACGGATTTGAACCCGCCGTTCCCACAGGCCGGATTGTCGTTCCGAGATGGATCGCAGATGCCCTGGCCGAGGGTGCCTGAGCGCTGCACGCGGGACGGGGCCACGAGCGGTGGGCCAACTACCAAGACGAACCGCGAGGGAGCTTTGCCCTGTCGGTCTAGCCGGTTCTCCCCGACGCTATGGCTGCATCGTGACTGAGTTCCCGCGGCAGGCGGCCCTCGATCCGACCGAGGCGTCTCCGGAGGCCGCGAAGCGGGCTGACGACTACCTCACTCTCCCGCGTCTTCGACCCGTCGGCAGATGGGTCCGTCGGTGCTCTGGCTTGGGCTCGCGGAGCCAGCTGACATAATCGTGCTAGCGCTCGCCATCGCAACGTTGATAGGTAGCGGGCCCCTCGCCCGACTCAACCTGCTGAGCGTGCTTGGCGAGCGATGCGAAGGACGGAGGACTCGTGCAGCCAGCCGATCGCGAACGAGTCGGACGGCGACTCCGGGGGCGGAGCCTGGTCGTCCTGCTCATCGCGCTCGCAGCTGCGCCGCTTCTCGCCTGGGGCTGGATGGCCATGGGGTCCGGGAGCAGCCGGATCGCGTCCACGCGTGGGCCGCTCGGCCAGGGGACGGCGGCGCCGCTCGGGCCGACCGCGCCCGCCGAGGCCGCGTCGTTTCCCGCCGGGCCGACGGCTCCCGCCGGGCCGTTCGCGGGTGGCCTGCTCATCGCCGACCGCGGCAACGGCAGGATCATCGCCGTGGACAACGGCGGCCGGGTCATCTGGCAATTTCCCATCGCCGGAAGCCTGCCCACGGGCGAGGCCTTCAGCGCTGACGACGCCTTCCTCTCTCCGGACGGACGAACGCTCACCGCTAACGAGGAAGGTCACCAGGTGGTCGTCCGGATCGACATCGCGACACGCCGGGTCATCTGGGAGTATGGCCATTACGACCGCGCCGGCTCGCTGCCCGGCTACCTGAACACGCCGGACGACGCGTATGGGCTCGCCAACGGCGACGTGGTCGTAGCGGACATCGGAAACTGTCGGGTCATCGAGATCTCGCCAGACAAGCAGATCGTCCGCCAATGGGGGCAGACGGACGTCTGCACGCACCGACCGCCCGTCAGCTACGCGGCCCCGAACGGCGACACGCCGCTGCCCGACGGCGGCCTGTTGATCACCGAGATCCGCGGCTCGCGCGTTGTCCGGCTCGACGCCGCGGGCAACGTCGTCTTCGACATCCACGTGCCTGCCAAGTACCCGTCCGACGCGCAGCTCGACACGCACGGCAATGTTGTCGTCGCCGACTACGCGAACCCGGGCGCCGTGCTCGCCGTTGATCCGCAGGGTCGCCTCTTGTGGCGCTACGGCCCGACCGCTGGCGCCGGCCGACTTGACCACCCGAGCCTCGCGATCCCCCTGCCAGACGGCACGATCGCGGTGACCGACGATGGCCGTGCGCGGGTGGTCGTGCTCGACCCGGAGGCAGGGCGCATCGTCTGGCAGTACGGCACGACCGACGGTGCCGGCATCGGTCCTGGCAGGCTGGCGGATCCGGACGGCCTCGAGCCAATCCCCGTCGGAGTCATGCCGGGGCTGTAAGGCCACTCGGCCGAACAGCGGACACCGTACCGGCGGGCGGCCGGCCTCGGCAGTCGCGCGGGCACTCTCGAGCCGTTGGTCTGCCGCCACTGCGCCGCCCCGGGCGTGCACAGGGCGACATTCCAACAATGCCCGGCCCCCTACTTTGACAAGCACGAAGCATCGGGATCGCTTGTCGCGACCGGCTCGCGCTCGGCCGTCGCCGCGTCCGCGGAGCTCACCCGCCCCGTGTCCACCATGGCGTCGAGGACCTGGGCGCGCCGCGCCGCTGCGGCGTCCGGATGGAGGAGCGGATCGTACGCGGACGGTGCCTGCGGCATGCCTGCGAGCAGCGCCGCCTGCGCCAGATCGATACCGGCGAGCGGCCGGCCGAAGTACGCGCATGCTCCATTCGCCATCCCGTAGCGGCCGTAGCCGACGGCGCCCTGGTCCCAGCCCTGGGTCAGCATGACCTCCTCCTCGCCGGACTCGATCACGCCGACGATTGCCTCGGCCACCGACTCCGCCGTGTGAGCAGTCACGGTCCACGAAGCGCCGGCCGACCCGACCGCCCGCGGCCAGCGACTGATGGAACTCCGTGGCGGTCACGGACGGGTACACGATCGACACCACGATGCCGTCTGGCGCGAGCTCTCGCCGCACGACCTGCGAGAGCATGTTGAGCGGTCCAACGCTTCACGCAGGAACCGTCGTCTGCCCTCCTCGCGGCGAGAGAGCGCGGCGAGCGTGCTGGGCACCGGCTCGATAGGAAGGTTCGACGGTGTTCCTCCAGAGGCGGCGATGAACGAACGACAACACGGGCGCGTCAGGTAGACGATGAATGGCTTCGGCATCGTGCTTGTCGCTTCGCTCCTGGTCGCGCGGTGCGGCAGCCAGATCCCCACTCCGGCTACTGCGCCCGCTACTGCGCCCGCTACTCCGCCCGCTACCGCGCCCGCTACGGCCACGGCGCCCCCTACGGCGCCCGCCACTGCGCCCGCTACGGCGCCCGCTACGGCGCCCGTTCCGGCGCCCGCGACGATCGAACCGACGGGCGCGCCGGTGTCGGGCGCCGCCGATCCCACCTTCGAGCAACTGATCGGCCAGAAGCTCGTCGTCAGCATGGCGGGTGTCACACCGAGCGCCGACCTGATCGGCCGGATCAGGCGCGGAGAAATCGGCGGGGTCATTCTCTTTGGCTTCAACATCACGACACCGGCAGCCTTGATAGCGCTCACCGGTGAGCTCCGGGGCGCGGCGGTGGCGGGCGGCCAGCCGCCGCTCCTGATAGCCGTGGACCAGGAGGGCGGCCCGGTCAAGCGGATCATCTGGGCGCCGCCGACGCTCTCTGCGCCACAGATGGGCAGTATCGGAAGCGCGTCGGTAGCCCGCGCGCAGGGCGCGAGCACCGGGGTCGTCCTCCACGGCCTCGGCATCAACGTCGACTTTGCCCCCGTCGCCGACGTTCCCGGCTCCACCGCCTCGTTCATGTACCAGGACGGCCGAACCTTCTCCTTCAGCGCGCCGCGCACAGCCGTCCTGGCGGATGCGTTCGCCTCTGGGCTCGAGTCGAAGGGCGTCCTGCCGACGATGAAGCACTTCCCGGGGATCGGGTTCGCAACGCTGAACACGGACGCGAACGTGGTGACCATCGGGGCGTCAACTGCTGCGCTCGCCGCGGGCCTGCGCCCCTACCAAACGGCGATCGGGCACGACATCCCAATGATCATGCTGTCCAACGCCACCTACACCGCCTACGACCCCTTCAACGCAGCCAGCTGGTCCCGCGCGATCGCCGTAACGCTGCTGCGTCAGGACCTCGGATTCACCGGCGTGACGATAACGGACTCCCTCGACGGCACCGCGCTCGCCCGCGGGTTATCTACCAGGCTGCTGGCCATCCGCGCGGCGAGGGCGGGGACCGACATGATCCTCCTTACTGGCTCGGAGGCCTCGACCCGGGCGGTGTACGCGGCACTCCTCAGCAATGCGAAGGACGGCGCGATCCCGAGGGCCATCCTACGAGCCTCGTACGACCGGATCATCGCTCTCAAGGCCGGCCTCTAGCGAGAAGATGATCACCCGGTTCCGGGCCGAGGGTGCGCAATGGGTCAGCGCGTGCTGATTCGGACGCCTCGATGGGAGAAGTGTTGGATCGTCCCCCGTCCGCGGAGCGGGTTTCCAGCCGGATTCTACTCTCGCTGACTCACCTGTCGCCTATTCAAGCCCGGCAGACCCCGACACTACGACCTGATGGTCATCGAGCGTGGCATCTTTACTGCCGAAGAGCTGGATCAGCTGCTAGCCCCGCTCGAACTCACCGAGCCGGGCGCAGCCGGGGGCTTCCGCTTCACCCCGCAACTGCCCGAAGGCTACAAGCCGCCCACGGGCCCGGTCGGCGCCGGCGGGCCGACTCGGATCGAACGGGATCGCCTCAGTGCCACCTTCCCAGAGGGTAGGTACTGCTGCCCGAGAGAGTGACCTTTCGCGCAGTCCCATCCCGTGATATCGGATAGGTAATATGCACTAGACGCGGGCGTACGAATGGCTACTCTTTAGGGGCGGGGTGGGTAGTACCAACACTCGCCATAAAAGGTGGGAGGAGATCAGACATGAACCGTCGCAGGGTGGCTATTCCGACCCTATTTCGCATAGGGGGCTGGCTCGCCGTCGTCGCGCTGGTCGGCCTCGGCCTTGCCGTCCCAGTGTTGGCATCGACGGCCACGATCAATGGGACGGATCACGGTGCCACCGTCACCGTTACCGATTGGCGCCAGGTGTGGGCTGGGGACCTCAGCGGCACGATCGACGGGAACTCTGTCCAGTTCTACTGCATCGATACGCAGCACACGATCAGCATACCGAGCGTGGATCCGTACACGAACGATGGACCGACATCCGCGCAGATCACGCACATCCTGAACAACTACTTCCCCTTCGTCACGTCGGCGTCTGGCCAGCTTCTCGACCTGAACCAGGAGGCGGCGGCCGTCCAGTTGGCCATCTGGCACTTCTCCGACGGCATCGACCTGAGCAAGATCGAAGACGCCACCATCAAGGCGCGCGCGCAGGCGATCGCCACGGCCGCAACGAGCGCGACGTCAACGCCCGCCCCCATTGTGACGACGATCAAGATCGTCCCCGCGAGCCAGACCAACCCGGGCGGAACGCCGGGGACCTTCACGGTCGAGGCGTTTGACTCGTCGAGCACTCGAATGTCGGGTGTGGAGATCGCACTCACCACGAACTCGGGCACTCTAAGCACCTCTTCGGTGACCACCACGGGCGGGACGGAGACGCCCGTCACTCTCACCCAGGATTCGTCTCTCGCCGCCACGGTCACTGCGAAGACGACGCGTCACATCCCGGGCGGGACGATCTATGTAGACGAGAAGGACGTAATTGGCGGTGTCCAGCACCAGAAGCTGGTCATTGCCACACCGACAAGCGACACGTTGACCACCACGGGTGGCTTCAAGTGGACGGCCAGCCCGACCATCACCACCGTGGCCAATCCGACCACGGGCATCGTCGGCGTGACGATCACCGCGGCGGGTGACACCGCCACGTTCCACAACGCCTACAACCCGACCGGCTCGGTGAGATTCACCCTCTACAGCGACAACAAGTGCACGGTCGCGACGAGCCTCACCGGCTCCGGCACGATCAGCAACGGCGTGGCTAGCTTCTCGGGCGGCTTCACCCCGACCGCGACCGGCACCTACTACTGGGTCGCGAGCTACGCCGGTGACGCCAACAACGCCGCCTTCACCACGGGTTGCGGCGAGACCAACGAGCTCGTGATCGTCAGCAAGGCCAGCCCGACCATCACCACCAAGACGGGCGGCACGGTCGTGCTCGGCAGCGGCGTCAAGCTGACCGACTCGGCCACCCTCGCCGGCGGCTTCAGCCCGACCGG
>CABEAA010000012.1_pt1 | contig 23643 bp, 24 predicted proteins | sample 3132281 | NCBI WGS metagenome assembly CABEAA01 (sample SAMEA5534341, study PRJEB31848) | metagenome | biome: tundra; feature: field; material: soil | place: USA | collected 2013-05 | depth 0.45 m
ATCTTCTACTCCCACCGGTACGACCCCGCCACTCCCCTCGAAGAGACGATGGGCGCGCTTGATACCGCGGTTCGCCGGGGCAAGGCCCTGTACGCGGGCATCTCCAACTACGGCCCGGCTGAGACGAAGCGGGCGATCGAGATCCTGCGTGGGCTCGGCACTCCCCTGCTGATCCACCAGCCCAGATATTCGATGTTGGACCGCACGATCGAGGGCGGCCTGCTCGACGTGCTGGGCGAAGAGCGCGTCGGTTGCATCGTCTTCTCGCCGCTGGCCCAGGGACAACTCACCGACCGCTACCTCAACGGCATCCCGGCGGGGTCGCGGGTTACCCACTCGCAGTTCCTGACCGAAGCCGCCGTATCCGAGAACATGCCTCGCATCCGCGCCCTGAATGCGATCGCGGCACGGCGCGGGCAGACGCTTTCACAGCTGGCGCTGGCGTGGGCGCTGCGGGACTCGCGGGTCACCTCGGCCGTCATCGGGGCCAGCTCCGTCGAGCAGCTCGAAGCGAACGTCAAGGCGCTCGAAGCCGCGCCGCTCGAGCCGGCCGGACTGGCCGAGATCGAGAGCTGTCTGGCGTAACGTGGCGGCCGGCCGCGATCCCGCTTCAACCGGCCTCGGCCGGGCTCAGCGGAACGCCGGCAGAATCTCCGACCCGAGGTACTCGAGGACGTCCGTGCTGGCGATCCCCGGTACGTCGGCGATGATGATGTAGTCGATGCCCGCGTCGATGAGTCGCCCGTAGGTGTCGATGATCTCCTGGGTGCCGCCCACTATCGCGTGCTTGCGGTACTCCTCCATCGTTTGGTCGCGGCGGTAGCGAGCGGTCGCCTGTACCGGGTCGGCGCCTCCGCGGAGGGGTGTCGTCTCCGCATTGGTCGAGTGGATCATCGCGTCGAAGTCCCGGCCCGCAGCATCGCAGTGGGCCCGGACCACGTCGAGCTTGTGGCGGTACCAGCTCATGTCGTCGAGGTGGCCGCTGAAGTTGGTCGCGTCGCCGTATTGCGCCGCGAGCTTGAGAGTCACCTTCTCGCCGGAGCCACCGACCCAGATCGGCGGATGTGGCTTCTGCACGCCCTTCGGCTCGTTGATTGCCCCCGAGATGCGGTAGTGGCTTCCTTCGAACGTTGCGTACGGCTCGGTCCACATCGCGGTAATGACCTGCAGGGCCTCGCGGAGCATTCGGAGACGATCGCCTACGGCGGGGTACGGGTAGCCGTAAGCGTTGAATTCGTGCTCGTACCAGCCCCCGCCGATGCCGAAGTCGAGCCGGCCGTGGCTCATGACGTCCACCGTGGAGGCCATCTTGGCCAGCAGCGCGGGGTTCCGGTAGCCGTTGCACGTGACCATCTGGCCGATGCGGATGCGGCTGGTGTCGCGCGCCAGCGCCGCCGTTGAGGTCCAGCACTCGAAGGTGGTCTCGAGCACGGGCTTGTGGTAAGTGTGGAAGTGGTCGAACAGCCAGACAGAGTCGAAGCCGAGGCGCTCCGCAGTCTGCGCAACCCGCGTCATCGCCTCGAACTTCTCGACGGGGTCCTCGATCTCGACGAGGTCCATGATCCAGCCCTGAGGTGCGAACACTCCGAATCGAACGGGCTTCACGCGGCTTCTCCTTCGCCAATACACGGACACCATACCGGGCGCTCGCCGCGATGACCAATCCCCGGAGAGGTCCCGCTCCCGGTCATTCGAAAGGATCGCGAACTTCGATATTTCGGAAGAGGCGGAAGTCTCGGTCGTGGGTCCAGATCGATCGGACGCCGTTTTCGAGCATGAGGCTGACCATGTGGGAGTCGGGAACCAGGTTGCCCGTGGGGCCGACGTCGGCGGCGACTTCGCGGTATCTCCGCCAGAAGCGATCGCCTTCGCCGGGGGTCTGGATGTGTGGGCGACTCAGGAGCCGTTCGATGTTGCCCATCGCTGCAGTCGCCGAGAGTGGGCGCCGGAATATTGCGGGATGCGTGGCGATCCGCAGGTAGGCCATGATCGTGGGCCAGAACAGGTAGACGATCTCCGGACCTTGAGCGGCTCGGGTCACGATTTCCAGGGACCGAGAATGGAGCGAGCTGCCCTCGTCGGACGCGTAGAGGAGGATGTTTGCGTCTAGCGTGTAGGTCATTGGTGCCCGTCCAGGGCGCGCTGCAACGCCTCCTTGTCCTCAAGATCGACAAGCGCGCCCATGTCCCTTATCGTCCAGGCGAACTCGGGGTATGCCGCAGGCTCAGGCTCGTCGAGCGCGGCCGCGAGCAGCTCCGAGACGATGCGGCCCAGAGACTTGCCTTCGCGGAGCTGACGGCGCTTGAGCTCGCGCATTACAGTCGGATCGATGTCGATAGTCGTCCTTGCCATGATGTGTTGATGCTACCATCACTCGCATCTGATGCGAATCTGTTTCCTGGTGGCGCGCCCCGAGCGCACATAACCACGTGCCGCTTTACCGCCACTTACCAGGTTCGGGAAACTGGAGATTGGTCATGAAGGTCCTGTTCGTCGGCGGCACCGGTTTGATCAGCAGCGCCTGCACGCACCTGGCCATCGAACGCGGCGTGGAGCTCGTTCTGCTGAATCGAGGCAGCGACCCGGACCGGGCTCGCGGTGCCACGATGCTCCTCGCCGACCTGCACGACGAGGCGGCCACCGAGCGGGCGCTGGCCGGCCAGCGGTTCGACGTCGTGGTCGACTGGATTGCGTTCACCCCCGAGGACGTCGAGCGCGACCTGCGGCTCTTCGGCGGTCGGACCGACCAGTTCGTCTTCATCAGCTCGGCGAGCGCGTACCTCAAGCCGCTCGGCGACTGGCTGATCCGCGAGGACACGCCGCTCGCCAACCCGTTCTGGGATTACTCGCAGAACAAGATCGCCTGCGAGGAACGACTGATGCGGGCCTACCGCGAGGATGGCTTCCCCGTCACGATCGTCCGGCCGTCGCTCACCTACGGCGACACCCAGGTGCCGCTCGTAGTCAACAGCTGGGAGCTGCCCTTCACGGCGATCGCGCGGATGCGCGCGGGCAAGCCGCTCATCGTTCCCGGCGACGGCACGTCGCTCTGGACGATCACCCACAACAGCGATTTCGCGAAGGGTTTCGTGGGCCTGCTTGGTCGCCGCACCGCGATCGGCCACGCATTCCACATCATGTCCGACGAGGCCCTTACCTGGGACGAGATCTACCGCCAGACCGCTGCCGCGGGGGGCGTCGGCGCGGACCTGCGCATCGTCCACATCGCGTCCGACTTCATCGCCGCCTGCATGCCGGACATGACCGGGACGCTGCTCGGCGACAAGGCCGTGAGCGCCGTCTTCGACACCAGCAAGATCAAGCGCTTCGTGCCCGACTTCCGCGCCACCACTACGTACGCGGAGGGGATTCGGCGGACGGTCGCCTGGTTCGACGCGGACCCGGCTCGGCAGCAGGTCGACGCCGAGATGGACGCGCAATGGGACCGTCTGATCGCCGCCTACGAGCAAGGCCTGGCGAACGCGGTCGCGGCCTTCGGGCAGGGCTCCTGACCCTCGAGCTCGATCGGATGGTGAACCGGCAGTGAAGTCGCCTCCTCTATCATCGCTGCCGATGGCAACTCCTCACGAACGCATCGGCATGTCACGAACCCAGGTGGATCGGGCCGGCGAGATCCTGCGCGTGTGGACGGTGGAAGGCCTGCTCGCCGGTCCGGCGGAGCAGGACGCCTCGCGGATCGTGAACGACCAACCGAAGTGAGTTCAAGAGCCCACTTCGGTTGGTCGTGATGGGCCTCCGTTCGGCCGTTCGAACCGCCGGCGCGGAAGTTGTGGTAGCGGAGAGGCTGAAGCGTCAGCCTCGACTCGTCGGCAAGCTGATCCGGTTCCCAGAGATGAAGCTAACCCGAATGCAGGACGTGGCGGGCTGTCGGGCAATCCTGCCAAATCTGGTGACCGTCAACGAAGTGCGGCGCCGGATCGAGCGACAGAAGTCGGAGATCATCAAGATCAATGACTACAACGCGACGCCCAGATCTAGCGGCTACCGCGCCCTTCACATCGTTGTTCGGCGCGACGGAGCGCTTGTCGAGGTACAACTGCGAACAATCGGCCAGCAGCGCTGGGCAATGCTCGTCGAGGATCTGGACGCCGCATATCGGTTCCAGCTGAAAGACGAGGCCGGCCCAGAAGAGGTCCTCGAGTACCTGCGGGTGTACGCTCTCGGTCTGTCCGAAATCGATCGAACCGGTGCCGCCGAAGAGCAGACACGCCTTCGTATGGCGAGCGCCCTGTTCAGTGCACAGCGCCGGCTGATCACCGGAGACAACCAATGAGCCTGCTCCACTTCCTCCTCATCTACGACCTGCGCCAGCAGCGCTTGATCGACATCCGCCCGTTCACGGACCCGACCGAAGCCACGAATGCTTATGGGCAAGCAGAGCTCGATCATCTGGGAGACCAGGACCTCGAGATCGTTCTGGTCGGTGCCGACTCGCTGGACACAATCAGGAAGACCCACGGCCACTACTTCACGAAGGCAGGGGCGGTCACCCTGCCGGAGCTGGCCGCCTCTTGACCCGACGGTTGGCAACGGGGCCTCCGCAAGTCACTCCTCCAGCGTCGAGATGTCGCCTTCGGGCAGGCCCTGGGCGCGGGCCTTCAGGACGCGGCGCATGATCTTGCCCGATCGCGTCTTTGGCAGCTGATCGACGAACTTCACGTCTTCCGGCTTGGCGATCGGGCCCATCTCGCTGCCGACGTGGTTGCGCAGCTCAGCCGCCAGCTCGGGCGATGGGTTGTAGTCCTGGCGCAGCAGCACGAAGGCGTGGATCGCCTGGCCCTTCAGCTCGTGCGGCAGACCGATTACGGCCGCCTCCGCGACGGCCGGGTGGCTGACGAGCGCCGACTCGACCTCGGCCGTGCCCAGCCGATAGCCGGACACCTTGATCACGTCGTCGACGCGGCCGATGATCCAGTAGTAGCCGTCCTTGTCGCGCTTGGCCGAGTCGCCCGTCAGGTACACGCCCGGAAACTTGCTCCAGTACTGCTGGACGTACCGGTCGGGATCGCCGTAGATCGTGCGCAGCATCGCCGGCCACGGCCGCTTCAAGACGAGGAAGCCCTCCTCGCCGTCGGCGACGGGGTTGCCCGCTTCGTCGTAGATGTCCGCCTCGACGCCGAAGAAGGGTCGCGTTCCGGAGCCCGGCTTCAGGTCCACGCACGGCAGCGGCGTGATCATGAACATGCCGGTTTCCGTCTGCCACCACGTGTCCATGATCGGGCAGCGTTCCTTGCCAATGTTCTTGAAATACCAGCGCCACGCCTCCGGGTTGATGGGTTCGCCGACGGATCCGAGCAGCCTTAGCGTTGAGAGATCGCGCCGATTCGGCCAGGCCTCCCCGAATCGCATCAGGCCGCGGATCGCGGTCGGAGCGGTGTAGAGCACGTTGATGCCGTACCGCTCGACCATCGCCCACCAGCGGTCGGGGTACGGGTACGTCGGCGCGCCTTCATACATGAAGCCGGTGACGCCGAGGATCAGCGGCCCGTAGACGATGTACGAATGGCCGGTCACCCAGCCGGGATCGGCCGCGCACCACCAGCGGTCGTCGTCCTTCAGGTCGAACACGTACTTCAGCGTCGTCGCCACACCCACCTGGTAGCCGCCGTGGGTGTGGACGATCGCCTTCGGCTTGCCCGTCGTGCCCGACGTGTAGAGCATGTAGAGCGGATCCTCGGCATCGAGAATCTCGGTCTTGCAGCGCCAGTCCGCGATCGGCAGCGCCATGAGGTCGTGCCACCACATGTCCCGGCCCTGCTCCATCGGCACATCGTGGCCGGTGCGCTTGACCACGACCACGTGCTCGACGATCGGGGCGCGCTTGATGGCCTCGTCGGCGATGCGCTTCAGCTCCACGGTCTTGCCGTTGAGGAACGCGCCGTCGCAGGTGACGACGACACGCGACTGCGAATCCTCGATCCGGCCGTGCAGCGCTTCGGTCGAAAAGCCGCCGTACACGACCGAATGGACGGCCCCGATCTTGGCGCAAGCCAGCATCGCGATCGGAAGCTCCGGGACGCGGCCCATGTAGATCGTGACGCGATCGCCCTTCTTGACGCCGAGGGCCTTCAGGACGCTCGCGAACTTGCTGACTTCGCGGTTGAGGGCGTGATAGGAAAACGATCGCTGCTCGCCGTTCTCACCTTCCCAGATGATGGCGAGCTTGTTCCGGCGATGCGTCTTGAGATGTCGATCGATGGCGTTGTAGACGATGTTCGTCTTCGCGCCGACGAACCACTTGTAGAACGGCTTGTTCGAGTCGTCGAGGACCTTGGTCCACGGCTCGTGCCAGTCGATCAGCTCTTTGGCGCGCGCTTCCCAGAAGCCGGCGAGGTCTTCGTCGGCGGCGCGCGCCATAGCGTCCCAGTCCTTGATGTGCGCCTGCTCGAGAACGCCGGGCGAGGGTTTGTACCACTCATCGCGTTGGGTGGCGTCGGCCGTCTGCATGGCAGGACATCCTTCGCTGGGGGCGCGAAACGGCGCCTACCGGCAGCGTAGGCGGACATTGGAGCGGGACCGTTCGGCGCCGGCCGTGTCTCGCCCCGCACTACTCGGGAGAGGGCGCTCCGAGCGCAAAGTCGACCGCGGCGTCGGCGTGGAGTGTCGTCGTGTCGAACATCGGGACGCCGATCTCGCACGACCCGACGAGCATCATGATCTCGGTGCAGCCCAAGACGATCCCCTCCACTCCGGCCGCGATCAGCTCGCCGATGATCCGCAGGTACTCCGCGCGCGACTCATCGAGCACGCGACCGAGCACCAATTCCTCGTAGATGATCCGGTTCACGATCGCGCGATCGGCCGGCCCCGGCACGATCACCTCGGCGCCGCTGCGGCGGGCGAGCCGCTCCACGTAGAAGGCCTCCTCCATCGTGAACCGCGTGCCCAGCAGGCCGACACGCCGCAAGCCCGCCGCGGCGATGGGGACCCCCGTCGCGTCCGCGATGTGGAGGAACGGGATGCGGACCGCAGCGGCGATCTCGTCGGCAACCTTGTGCATCGTGTTCGTGCACAGGACCACGCAATCGGCGCCGCCGCGCTCGAGGGCACGCGCGGCGTCGGCGAGGTCGGCCGCGGCCTCGTCCCAGCGCCCTTCGGCCTGCATCCGCTCGATGTCGGCGAAATCGACGGAGACCATCAAGATTCGCGCAGAGTGCAGCCCGCCGGCCAGCGCCCGGACTCGCTCGTTGATGATCCGGTAGTAGTGGGCCGACGACTCCCAGCTCATCCCGCCGATCAGCCCGATCGTCTTCATCCGGCAAAGGATGACATTCCCGAGCGAAATGAACCTTCCGAGCGAGTTCTGTGTCGATAGGATCGGCAAGTAGCAGAGGCCGAACCATGGGCGCACGGGGGACGGTGGATGTCGGGCAGGGCAAGCGCTTCGGAGGCCGGGTCTGGGCTCGACGGTTCGAGTTCGGCGGAGACCTTCGTTCGGCTCGCCTCGACGGAAGTAGCGTCTGCCTACCGAGTGGCCGGCTTTCTCCTCCGCGACTCGTCGGAGGCCGAGGACGCAACCCAGGAGGCGCTGCTGAAGGCCTGGCGGGCCTGGCCACAACTCCGCGAACGCGAGCGTTTCGGAGCTTGGTTCGGCCGGATAGTCGTCAATACCTGCCGGAACCGGCTCCGCGATCGCCACGGGGTTCGATGGGTGCCGCTCGATGAGGCGGCTCCGGGTGGTCCCGCTTCCGCCGATCCCTTCCGGGCCGCCATCGCTCGAGACGAATTGGGGCGTCTGGTGACCCGGCTTAGCCGCGACCAGCAGCTCGTCATCGCGCTGCGGTTCTGGGGCGACTACTCGCTCCAGGAGATAGCGGACAGGCTCGAGGTGCCGCTCGGCACGGTCAAGTCGCGACTGCACAACGCAATCGAAGCTCTTCGCGAAGAGCACGAGTCCCAGTCGAAGGGTCGACCACGATGAACGAAGAGCCGCTCACCCACGAGCAGATCGAACAACGACTTGGCGCCATGGCCACTCCTCCGCCGCCGATCCCGAGCTCTCTCTACGGCTACGTGCGCGGACTGCCGGGGGAATACCCCAGGGACTATTCGCGACGCGGAATTCCGCTCTGGCGCCGTCCCCGCCGGCGGCTGGTCACCGCGGCCAGCGCGATCGCCGCCGTATTGGTGATCGCGCTGGGAGGCAGCCTGCTCATGCAGGTCACGAAGACCCCGCCGGCCGGGCTCCCGTCCGGCTCCGCGAGCGCCAGCCCAACCGGGACGCCAGCTCATTCGGCGACGGCCTCGACACCCAAGACAACACTCGTATGGTTCGTCGGCGCCGGCCCGGGCGGAAGCCCAGACCAGGTCCAGGTCGAGACGGACTTCGTCAACCGCTACAACCACACCAACACCGACAACATTTCGCTCCAATTGGCGCTCGTCTCGAATGGGCCGGTATCCCTTCAGGAACAAATCGACACCGGCAAGGGCCCGGACATCATTGGGCCTGTCGGCATCGAGGGCCGCGGCGTCACCCTTGCCAGCGACATGCTCGGCCTGAACGACCTCATCGCCAGGAACCATACCGATCTCAACGCCTATCCGCCAGCGCTGCTGAGGACCTTCAGGAACTCAGCCGGCCAGTACGAGGGGCTGCCGTACGACCAATACCCCGCGTTCATCTTCTACAACAAGGACCTCTTCAAGGCGGCGGGGCTCCCGGACCTGCCAACCAGGGTCGGCGAGAAGTACATCGGACAGGACTGGACCTGGGACGAGCTGTCGACGATCGCCAAGCAGCTGACCGTCGACACTTCGGGCAAGACATCGACGGACCCCGGCTTCGACCCGTCGAAGACTCAGAGCTACGGCTTCGACACGCAATACATCGGCGACCTCCGCAGGTTCGCGACCTCATTCGGCCCCGGCTCGTACGTCAGGCCCGACGGCAAGACCGCACAGATCCCACCCGCGTGGGAGCAAGCTTCGAAGTGGTACTACGACGCCATGTGGACCGAGCACTTCGCTCCGACCAACGCTGAGCGCACCGCCGCTGGCATGGGCGCCGGCGACACCATTCCCACCGGCCGCGTCGCCATGGACCTGGCCTGGGCCTGGACAATCAATTCGTTCGGCCCCCAAGATGCCAGCGGCTACCCGACCTCCTCGCCCGCCCCCCCGTACAAGCACTGGGACATGGGCGTCCTGCCGTCCAACAACGGCATCACGACCGACCCGATCGACACCGACACTTTCGTCATCAACAAGTACTCCAAGAATCCGGACGCCGCCTACAAAGCCATGCTCGCCATCATGGCGGACCCGAGCCTGATGCCGATCTACGGCGGCATGCCGGTCGACGTGTCGCAGCAAGCCGCCTACTTCAAGACAACCCAGGCCAGTGTCGACAAGCAGTTCGCCAACAACCCGGTCACGTGGTCGGTGCTGACGGAGATGGTCAAGTACGCAGCCTCACCGACTCACCTGGATCCGATGCCCAACTACGACAAGGCCCTAACGGCCGACAAGGCCCTGTACGCCAAGCTGCAGGCGGCCGGTGGGCTCAACCTCGACGCCGAGATCGCCAAGTTCAAGGCCACTCTCCAGGCCGATTTCAACGCCGCCCCGTAGCCGAAACCGATGCAGGCGACGTCCCGAGGCGCGGCCGGATATCATCGACCCCGACCGCGCCACCGGCGCACTGACACATTCCGTTCTCCGGCCAACCGGGTCCGGGGAGCGTGACGAACTCGAACGCGCGGACCGTCGGGCTAGATTCCTGCCCTGAGGACGGCGCGACCCAGGGAGGCTCGACAGATGGATCAGCAGTGGGAATGCCTCGACGGTAACGAAGCGGCCGCCCGCGTCGCGTACGCGGTGAGCGAGGTAGTTTCGATCTTCCCGATCACCCCCGCGTCGCCCATGGCGGAGCACGCCGACGACTGGGCGGCAGCGGGCCGGCCGAACCTGTGGGGCAAGATACCGGACGTGGTGGAGATGCAGTCTGAGGGAGGCGCTGCCGGTGCCATGCACGGCGCCCTCCAGATGGGAGCGCTGGCGACGACGTTCACGGCGTCCCAGGGACTCCTCCTCATGATCCCGAACATGTTCAAGATCGCCGGCGAGCTGACACCCGCGGTCATCCACGTGGCGGCCCGCACGCTCGCCACCCATGCGCTATCGATCTTCGGCGACCACAGTGACGTGATGCATGCCCGTGCCACGGGGTGGGCGATGCTAGCGGCCGGCTCCGTCCAGGAGGCGCACGACTTCGCGCTGGTGTCTCACGCGGCCACTCTCCGCGCCCGCGTCCCGTTCCTCCACTTCTTCGACGGCTTCCGCACGTCGCACGAGGTGAACAAGATCGTCGTTCTGGCGGACGATGACATCCGAGCCCTCGTGCGCGATGAGGACATCCTCGCGTTCCGCCAGCGCGGCCTCACGCCGGACGCCCCGGTGGTGCGAGGCACCGCGCAGAACCCCGACGTGTTCTTCCAGGCTCGCGAAGCGGCGAACCCCTACTACCTGGCCGTGCCCGGGATCGTCCAGGACGTCATGAACGAGCTGGCCGAGCGGACCGGCCGGCGTTACGGGCTGGTCGACTACCACGGCGCCCCCGACGCGGAGCGTGTCGTCGTCGTGATGGGGTCGGCGATCGGCGCGGTCGAGGAGACTGTCGATGCGCTGGTCGCGGCGGGCGAAAAGGTCGGAGTGCTCAAGGTTCGGCTGTTCCAGCCGTTCCCGACCGCAGAACTGCTCGCCGCACTGCCGTCGACGGTCCGCGCGATTGCCGTCCTCGATCGGACCAAGGAGCCGGGCGCCGTGGGCGAGCCGCTCTACCTCGAAGTGGTCGCGGCTACCGCCGAGGCAATGGACAGCGACACGCCGCCGTTCGCGACAGTGCCGCGGATCCTCGGCGGGCGATACGGGCTTTCGTCGAAGGAAGTCACGCCGTCGATGATCAAGCCGATCTTCGATGAGCTCGCCACCGAGCGGCCCAAGAAGCACTTCACGGTTGGCATCTACGACGATGTCACTCACCTGAGCCTGCCGATCGACACGGAATTCCGCCACGCCCGCCCGGCCGGCGAGGTCCAGGCCATGTTCTTCGGGCTCGGCTCGGACGGCACCGTGGGCGCGAACAAGTCGTCGGTCAAGATCATCGGCGAGGGAACGGACCTGTACGCGCAGGGCTACTTCGTATACGACTCCAAGAAGTCGGGGTCGGTCACCGTCTCCCACCTGCGGTTCGGCCCCGAGCCTATCCGCTCGGCTTACCTGGTCGAGGGGGCGGACTTCGTCGCCTGCCATCAGTTCGGCCTGCTCGAGCGGACCAAGATCGTCGAGTACGCCAAGCACGGGGCGACGATCCTGCTCAACTCGCCATACGGGCCCGACGAGGTCTGGGACCAGCTGCCTCGAAACGTCCAGCAGCAACTCGTGGACAAGGCGATCGACCTGTGGGTCATCGATGCCTTCGCCGTGGCCGAAGAAGTGGGAATGGGCAACCGGATCAACACGGTCATGCAGCCCTGCTTCTTCCACCTCGCCGGCGTGCTACCGCCGGCCGACGCCATCGCCCGCATCAAGGGTTTCGTGGAGAAGACGTACGCGAAGCGTGGCCAGGCCGTCGTCGAGCGCAACTTCGCCGCCATCGACCTATCGATCGGCCGGCTGGCTCACGTGACGCTCGGCAAGGCCACCAGCAACCGCTCGCTCATGTTCGCGGTGCCGGACGACGCGCCCGACTTCGTCAAGCAGGTGACCGCAGTGCTGATGGCCGGCGACGGCGACCAGCTACCGGTGAGCGCGTTCCCGGTCGACGGGACGTTCCCCACGGGCACGACGAAATACGAGAAGCGGGCCATCGCCCAGACGATCCCGATCTGGGATCCCTCGATCTGCATCGATTGCGGCAAATGCGCGATGGTTTGCCCGCACGCCACCATCCGGATGAAGGTCTTCCCGACGGCCGCGGTCGCGAGCGCCCCGGCGGGCTTCGTGACCAAGGAATTCCGCTCGAGGGAGCTGCCCGACCACCTGCTCACCATTCAAGTCGCCCCCGACGACTGCACCGGCTGCGGCGTCTGCGTCGACGTGTGCCCGGCCAAGAGCAAGACCGAGGCGCGCCACAAGGCGATCAACATGGAACCGGTGGCCGACCATGCGGACGTGGAGCGAGGGCGCTGGGACTTCTTCCAGTCGATCCCGCCGCTCGACCGGAGCCTGCTGCCGCACGACACCGTCAAGGGATCCCAGGTGCTGGAGCCGCTCTTCGAGTTCTCCGGTGCCTGTGCCGGTTGCGGCGAGACGCCCTACCTGCGCCTCATCAGCCAGCTCTTCGGCGACCGGATGATCGTGGCCAACGCCACCGGCTGCTCGTCGATCTACGGCGCAAACCTGCCGACGACACCGTGGACCGTGAATGCCGCGGGCCGGGGGCCGGCCTGGAACAACTCGCTATTCGAGGACAACGCCGAGTTCGGGCTCGGCATGCGCCTCGCCCTCGACGCGCAATCCGACCACGCCCGCCAGCTCGTGAAGAGCCTCGCTCCGGCGATCGGCGAGGAGCTCGTTCGCGGGTTGCTCGACAGCACGCAGGACACGGAGCCGGAGATCGAGCTCCAGCGCGGCCGCGTCACCCAGCTCCGCGAAAAGCTCGCCAGCGTCGAGGGCGCGCAGGGAGGCGACGCCCAGCGCCTGCTCGCGCTCGCGGGCGACCTCGTGCGCCAGGGGATCTGGATCATCGGCGGCGACGGCTGGGCCTACGACATCGGCTTCGGTGGTCTCGACCAGGTCCTGAGTTCCGGGCGAAACGTCAACATCCTCGTGCTCGACACGGAGGTGTACTCGAACACCGGCGGCCAGGCTTCCAAGTCCACCCCGCGCGGCGCCGTGGCGAAGTTCGCGGCCGCCGGGAAGTCGACCGGAAAGAAGGACCTCGGCGCCATCGCCCGCGCCTATGGCAACGTCTACGTCGCGCAGATCGCGATGGGAGCCAACGACCTGCACACCACCAAGGCGCTCCTCGAAGCGGACGCCTGGCCGGGAGTGTCGCTTGTCATCGCCTACAGCACGTGCATCGCCCATGGCATCGACATGACCAAGTCCATGTCCCACCAGAAGGACGCGGTGAAGAGCGGCTACTGGCCGCTGTACCGGTTCCAGCCCAGCGAAATCGAAGGCGGGAAGCCGTTCAAGCTCGACTCGAACGCGCCATCGATCCCCATCAAGGACTTCGTGGCGACGGAGACGCGCTTCGCGATCCTCCAGCGCACGAACCCCGAGCGGGCAACGGAACTCGCGGCGCTGGCCCAGGCCGACGCGGACGAGCGCTGGCGATATTACGAGCAGCTGGCGGGCATGCACCGGAGCATCCCGCACATCGAGGGAGACCAGGCATGAGCATCGACCTGCGCACCCGTTATCTCGGTCTCGAGCTGCGGTCCCCGATCGTGGCTTCGGCATCCCCGGCAACCGGCGAGCTCGACACGGCCCGGCTCCTCGACGAGGCCGGCGTCGGCGCCATCGTTCTGCCGTCGCTGTTCGAGGAAGAGATCCTCAACGACGAGATCCAGCTCAACCGCTCCCTCGAAGCCGGCTCCGGGCAGTTCGCGGAGGCCCTCGAATACTTCCCCACCATCGACTCGTTCGCCAGTGTCGGGGAGCGCTACCTGGCCCGCCTCGGGCAGATCAAGGCGCAGTCGACGGTGCCGGTGATCGCCAGTCTCAACGCCTCGACCAGCGGCGGGTGGGTTCGCTACGCCAAGCTCATGCAGGACGCGGGCGCCGACGCGCTCGAGCTCAACCTCTACCGCGTCGCCGCCGATCCGGGCCGGACTGCCGCAGACATGGACGCGGCGGATCTCGACCTGATTGCCGAGGTTCGCGCCTCGATAACCATTCCGCTGGCCGTCAAGCTCAGCCCGTATTACTCGGCACTCGCCAACTTTGCCGGCCACGCCATCGGCCGCGGCGCGAATGGCCTGGTCCTGTTCAACCGCTTCTACCAGCCGGACCTCGACCTCGAGACGCTCGACGTGGTCGCCCGGGTGGAGCTGAGCCGGCCGGCCGAACTGCGGCTCCCGCTACGCTGGATCGCGATTTTGCGGCCCCAGCTCGGCCACGATGTGTCGCTGGCGGCCAGCTCCGGCGTACATTCGGGCACGGACGTCGTCAAGGAGCTAATCGTGGGCGCCGACGTGGCCATGATGACCTCGGCGCTGCTGCGCCATGGCCCCGGGCACGTCCGCGTGGTCGAAGCCGAGCTCCGAGCGTGGATGACCGATCACGAGTACGACTCGGTCGCCCAGCTTCGAGGCAGCGCGAGCCAAGCCACGGCCGAGGACCCCTCGGCCTTCGAGCGGGCCAACTACATGAAGACACTCCAGTCGTGGTCGGCTCCGCCGGACCTGGCCCCGACCGCTTCCTAGAGCGCCTTGCCGATGGTGCTGAGGATCGTCTTGATATTGCCGCCCATGAAGAGGAGGACGGCGATTACGACGATCGCGATGAGCGACAAGATCAGAGCGTACTCCGCGAGGCCCTGTCCTTCTTGGCGCCGGAGATTGGGAAAGAACGCCATTGATAGCCTCTGTTCAATGATCTCCCAGGGGTTCAGATAAATGCCCGGTTACAAATGATGGAGAGATGGTACGCCGTGCGGGTCGCGCCGCCCTTGGTCATTTGGTGCCATCTCGCACATAACAAGTACCTGGTCGCCTACCCCCGCTAACCGAGGGCCTCGATCCGCCCCAGGTCCCCGGCGCGAAATGCGTCGGCGGTGCGTCGGTATGCGGCCGCGTTCGGGTGCTCTTCGTTCGAGGCTGCCATCGCGGTGGCCTAGCCCTTGACGCGCAGGATTGCGAAGCCGTCGTAGCCCTTGAGGCCGACCGTCTGCAAAGCCGTCGCTTCTAGCCTTGGCTCCCGTGCAACGAGCTCGAGCATACGGCGGACGCCCCGGATACTCCGGTCGCGGGTAGTCGGGTCGATGACGGCGCCCCCGCGGACCACGTTGTCGACGACGATGACGGTCCCCGGCCGCGACAGCCGAAGCGCCCCGGCGACGTACTCCGGGTTGTGCTCCTTGTCGGCGTCGATGAACACGAGGTCGAAAGGCCCGCCAGCCTCTTCGGCTAGCTCGGCCAGCGAGTCCACGGCCGAGCCGACGCGCACCTCTGCGATCGAGTCGAGCCCCGCCCGCCGCAGATTCGCTCTGGCCACGTCGGCGTGGTTTGGGCTCAGCTCGAGGCTGACCAGCCGACCGTCGGGCGGAAGCGCCCGGGCGAGCCAGATCGTGCTGTAGCCGGCCAGCGTGCCGATCTCGAGGATCCGCTTTGCGCCCTGAATTTGCGCGAGGAGATAGAGGAACTTGCCCTGCGCCGGGGAGACCTGGATCTGCGGCATGCGCGCGTCTATGCCGGCCTGGACTGCGGCGTCGAGGATCGCGTCGGGCGGCGTGAGCAACCCGCTCAGATACTCGTCCACCTGCGTAGGAAGTACGTCGGCCATGCTCGGACACTAACACGGTGCAGGCCGCGGCGGCCGGCGTCCCGCTTGGCGTTCTGTAGCCGCGGCTCCCGCATCCCGCCGCGCAGACTTCGTGCCGAATGTCAGTTCGGTCGTTGCCGGGTGGGGCCGATCAGGCAGGGCGCTAGTACAAATGGCCTACCACCGGCCCTCACCGGATGTTTCGAGCGGGACTAAGGTCCGCCGGTCGGCGCGTGCTTGCGCGACGAGAAAAGGGGGCTCTGTCGGCCCGGAATCAGCCCGGGAGCGCACCCCGTGAGCGCATCTCGGCCTCTCCGCTGTTGTAACCTGTCGGCCCAGGCACACCGGCCTTGTGGCGATAGGAGCACGGCGCAGCGAGCCGGTTAGCGATCGTCGAGGGCTGCAAGGAGACGCGTCCCACAGCCATGCTAGACATCCCTCTGACTAACCCGATACGCGGCGACCTCTTCCCTGACACGTCGCATTCGCCGTCGCTGGCCGAGCTTGTGGGCTACGAACGCGCGGCCGACATCGTCGACTTCTGCTTCATAGCCAACCCGTACTACCCCACGCCCGAGATGATCGAGGCTCTACAGGAGGGCCTCCCAAAGCTCATCAAGTGCTACCCATCCAGTAACCCGGCCACAAGCCAGCGGGCCCTGGCCGAGGTGCTGAGCGTGGACCCTGAGGACCTCATCGTCGGCAACGGCGCCACGGAGCTGATCGTCCTGATCAACGAGGTCCTGGTCGATCGGATTGGCGTCTCGGTCCCCACGTTTGGGGAGTACATCGAGAAGCTGCGTGACCCCGCGGCGGCCGAACTCTTCGTGCTAGGTCGCGATCAGGAATATCGGCTCGATTTGAACGAGTACCTGGCCTGGGGTCGGGAGCGTGGCGTCAAAGCTCTCCTCATCATCAACCCGGGCAATCCAACCGGCCAGCTTCATTCGCTCGACCAGATGGTCGACTTCCTAGAGCGGGCTCGCGACATGGACCTGATCGTCGTCGACGAGTCGTTCATTGACTTCGCCGGCGACCCAAGCCCAAGCTTGATGCCGGTGGCAGCTCGGTTCAACAACCTCCTGATCGTGCGCAGTATGAGCAAGCACTACGGCGTGCCGGGATTGAGGCTGGGCTTCTGCTACAGCCGCAACCGCCCCCTGCTCCAGCGGCTTCGGCGGCTGGTTCCCACCTGGCACCTCAACATCCTGGCTGAGTACTTCCTCACGCTCCTGCCCTCCACCGACTCCGCCTATCGGGAGTCACTCCAGCGCGTCTCGGCCGATGCGCGAAGACTCCAGGATGAGCTGTCAACGATCCCGGGCCTGTTCGTCTACCCGACGGGATCGAACTTCGTGCTCATCCGGATCGAAGGCGAGATGACGGCGGCCAATCTGCAGGGCCATCTGCTGGCCGATCATCTGATGTACGTCCGAGACTGCTCGAACAAGGTGGGAATGGACGACCGTCACGTCCGCGTGGCATCGCAGGGACGTGAGGCGGACGAGCGACTCGTGAGGGCACTGCGCGATCTGATGGGCCGGCCCGAGGCTGCTTCTAGCTAACCCTCGGGGACGTCATCGTACCAACGGGAACTCCGGACACCTGGCTGTCTCGGGGCGAGAGGATTTGCCCCGACACTATACGGGTGAAGGTTCGGTGGGGGGCGTATAGGGCCAACGAGCGCGAGATCGCCGACTTCCTGCAGTATCGACTGAACCCCTATGGCGTCGGCGTCGTGATCGAGGCGGAGCACCTGTGTCTGGCGATGCGTGGCGTCCAGAAGGGTGGGGCCGCGATGGTCACGAGCAGCGTCCTCGGCACGTTCCGGACGACGAAAGAGACGCGGCACGAGTTCATGTCGCACCTGCCCTGTGCGGTGACGTGCCGCCGTTGCCCCCTGCATTCCGCCTCAGTACGGGTGTACCATCGTCTCAGACTCGAGTTGGAGAATCGCTCCGAACGATGAAGACGTAAGGCGTCGCCACCATGGACGAATCCAAGACATCGGCACCCGACAAGCATCAACCGCACCCTTTCGAGCCCACCCCCGAGGTCCCCATCGTCTATCCGAGGACCGGGACCATCGGCCAGCAGGGTCTGGCTACTGGGGTCATCGGCATTGCGAGCAGGCCCGACTGCGCGCTCTGCGGCGCTCCTCGAGGTGACCGAATTCACATCGAGGGTAAGGCCGAGGCCGACGCCGAATCGCCCAAGTGGGGCCTGTAGCCCACGACCGGTAGTGCTCACGCCTGACCGGCGTCCTAGTCCCCAGGCGGGCAAGGACTCCGCACGCAGACCACTAGCTCAAGAGGCGTTCAGGCGTCGGCGACTGGCAGGGGTCGACCCAACAGGTAGCCCTGGCCCAGCTCGATGGCCAGGCCGCGCAAGACAGCGAGCTCACCTTCGGTCTCGATGCCTTCGACGATAAGCCGGCAGCCGGTCACGTGCGCGAAGTGACACAGGCCGACGATCATCGCCTGGCGTGCCTCGTCAGACTCGAGACCGGCCATGAGTGACCGATCGAGCTTCACGAAAGTCGGGCGCAGCTCGACGATATGGCGCAGGCTGGCAAACCCGGTACCCGCGTCATCCACAGCGAGCTCCACCTTCGGTCCCAGCGCGGCCATCGCGGTGCGGAACGCCGGGTAGTCGGTGATGGCGGTGTGTTCGGTCACCTCGAGCACGATGTGCCGGCGACTTCCGCTGAGGAGGGTACGCAGCGGTTCTCCCGCGAGGATGAGTTCGGGCGAGGAGTTCAGGTTGAGCCATGCCGACCCTGGCAAGGACTCAGCGGCCTCGAGGGCAGCATGGAGCGTAGCGGTCTCCAGCTCGTGCCCGAGGCCGACCGCGGCCGCCTCGGCGAATAGGACCTCTGGATTGGCACCGTCGGCGAAGCGCGTGAGCGCCTCATAGCCGACGATCGCATTGCTCGCGAGCTCGACGATCGGCTGGAAGACGGGCCCGAAGGCTCGGCGAGCGATGACGTCCGCGATGTGGTCGCGGCCCCGTCCTGCCTCGGTCCGCTCGGCCACGTCACGGCCAATGACTGCCCCGGCGAGGTCAGCGAACTCGGCGAGAGCCGACAGCACCTCGGTTACGGCGACCTCCTGGACGGACACTTCCGCGTAGACGGAGAGCAGCCCGATGAGCAGCTGGCCGTATCGCACGGGCGCACACGCAACTGAGTGGACATTGAGGCCCTTCAAAAGCTCGTTGTACGAGCGCGAGGGTTGGCTCGCCCACGGCTCGATCCAGGGGCCTTCGGCGGCCCGCTCGCGAACCTGCTGAGTGCGTTGGGATGCGAATCGCTGCAGCGGCGGGTCCGATTGACCGGCGACGACGAAGCCAATCGACTGCGCTCGTCCATCCAGCTCGAAGAGGTAGAAGTGTGCGGCCACGACTCCAGTGAACGCGACGACCTGACGGCAGATGGCTTGGGCGGTGGCCTCTGGAGTATCGCCGGCGCGCAGGTCGCGGATCGTCCCCGCGATGAGGGCGCGCTGCCGGAGGAGCTGGGTCGAGCGCTCGTCGAGCGCTCGCTCACGAGTCATGTCACGCTGCACCGCCACATAGCTCGTGATCGCGCCCGATGGGTCGCGAATTGGCGAGATGACGGTCTCCTCGGTGAAGAGAGAACCGTCTTTGCGCCGGTTGATGAAGTCGGCAGACCAGGGCAAGCCGTTGGTGAGCGCGGCCCACATTCCGTCGTAGAACCAGGGCGTCTGGAGGCCGCTCTTGAGGAAGCGCGCGTTCTTGCCCATGACCTCGTCGCGGCCATAGCCGGTCACTCGTTCGAAGGCGGGATTGACGTAGGTGATCCGTGCGTCGAGGTCGGTGATGATGACCGACTCGGTCACCTGCTCGATGGCAGCGGTGAGCCGATCGTGGTGGGCGTCTGTCTTCGCCTGGTGGGTGACGTCGACGCCGATGCCACCCACTCCGATGCGACCGTCGCCGGTCGGCAGGGGGAACTCTATGAGCAGGACGGCGTGCGGCCCATCCTCGAAGGTGATCACGTGCGAGAAGACCTGCGACTCACCCCGGAGGATTGCCTCGTCGTGCGCGGAGATCGTCATGGCGACTTCGGGAGGCCACATATCGGCATCTGTCTTGCCATACCAATCGGACCGCATCCGCTTGCCCAGGGCGCCGAGAAGGTACGGGTTGGCGTAGACGTAGCGACCATCAGGGTCCTTAACGAAGGCGGCCACCTGGGCTTCTGCTGTTAGGGAGCGAAAGCGATCCACGACGGGCTCTGAGGGAATCGGGTCTGCAGCCTCATAGAACAACGTCGGGACCTGCGCCCGGCGTTGTGGTCCGGGCTTGGGTGTCCTGTAGCTCGGCGTGAGCGGGTCGCGATGCCGAATGGCCTTGGGCCCCAAGTCTCCCATCACGCGATCCCACGAGCGCGCCCTTCCGGAGGTTCCGAACTTGCCGGCCGGTCGACGTGGCCCGGACACACTACGCCATCGACGCGCACTTGACCACCCATCGCATTCAACATCAGGTCATCGTGATGGCCTACTCGCCCTGTTCTGGACAGGCAGAGAACTGGCGCAGGACATGCGGCGAGGACTTCTTGATTGCGTCGTTCTCAAGCTTGCTCAGATAGGCTGGTGAGAAGCTGGCAGCCCGGGCCGTCGCATGACGTCGCTCCGGCTGGGACCGCCTCGACTCCGGGCGAGCGGGAGGGTTCTCATCCTCGCGGTCGGCGCCAGATCCGGTATAGAGTGACTGAAGAGCATCGGCTGAAGTGTGTCCCGGTTGTGGCCTTGAGGTCCTCCGTTTCCCTGGATGCCTGGGCGCAAGGGAGGAAGCCATGGCAATCGATTACGTCGTCGGACAGTTGGTACCCACGAGCCCAGGGTGGTCGCCGGTCAGGAACGGGTACGGACGGACAGTTCTCGCATGAGGGAGATGGCAAGATGAAGAGACGGATCCATGGTGCCAAGTTGCTGTTTTCGGCTGGTATCTCTGTCACTCTCGCGATGGGCATGCTCGCCGGCGGGCAGATGGCAAATGCCGCAGGCCCCACGGCGGTCGACCTCGGGACTGCCGAGAGCTTCGCCGTCCTTGCCGGTACCGGCATCACCAACACCGGCGCGACGACGATCAATGGCGATGTCGGGTCCTACCCGACGACCTCCCAGACCGGATTCGGGACCGTCAAACTGGTGACCGGGACGAACCACCATGGCGACGCGATCACGGCAGGTGCCAAAAGCGCCCTGACGACGGCATACCTCGACGCCGCAGGACGAACAGCGCCTATAGCCGTGACCGGGGACCTCGGCGGGAAGACCCTCGTCGGTGGCGTCTACAACGCCGCCTCCACGCTCAATCTCACAGGGACGCTCACCCTCGACGGAGGGAACGTTCCGAGCTCCGTCTGGATCTTCCAGGCACCGTCCGACCTCATCACGGCCTCGGCGAGTCGCGTGCTCTTCATCAACGGCGGCAATCCCTGCAACGTCTTCTGGCAGGTCACCAGTTCGGCGACTCTCGGCTCGGGCTCTACGTTCGCCGGGACCATCCTTGCCCTGGCATCCATCACCATGAACAGCGGCGTAACGGTGAACGGTCGAGCGCTGGCGCGGAACGGCAACGTGACCTTGATAAACGACACGATCACGAGGGCGACGTGCTCGACACCCACATCGGGCGCCAGCTCGGGCGCCAGCTCGTCGGCCAGCTCGGGCGCCAGCTCGGGCGCCAGCTCGTCGGCCAGCTCGTCGGCCACGCCGGCTACAACCAGCACGGCGAGCCGCCCCGTGAGTAGAGACTCGACACCGCTCCTGGCCCTCTTGACCTGCCTCGCCTTGGGCGGTCTGGGTGTAGCGGCAGTCGAGGCGCAGCGACGGAGGATCCGCAGCTAAGCCAATCCGAGGTCGCCTCGAGCCCGATCAGGCCGGGAAGCCCTCAGGTCAGCGTCGCGACGATGCTCCCGGCCTGGTCCACTCGATCCGCTAGCCGCACCGAACTCGGATCGATCGCGGCGAGCGGCAGCTCGGGCTGGAGACCGATCCGCGTGGACGCGTGGGTGTCACCGCCGCCGTCGTCACTACGCAGCCATAGCGTGGGGCTCCCGAGCGCGCAGCAGGAGCGCTTTCAGGCGGGATGATCGACGATCAGTGCGAGGGTCCTGAGCGGCCCCGCCGCGAGCGCGAACCGCACCGCGGCAGACCTGGCGCCCGCCTATGGGCGGACCGTCAGTGACCCCAGAGGAGGCGCCACAAGCCGGAGCGGGCCATAGCGCGACCGACGATCTTGTTCTTCGCCCGTCGAGCGATCCGGTTCGGGTTGCCCGAGGTGAGGACGGAGACGTCGTTGCTGAGGCGCGCGGCCCGATAGAGGTTCGACACGAGTCCGCGCCGTCTCATGCGAGGGCCTCCTCGATGAACGCTGCCGCGTCCTCCACGAGGGCGGTTCGCTCGGACTCGTCGGCCTCGATCAACTCCAAGAGCTCCCGAGCCTGGTGCGGACGCTCCAAGCCGATCGTGAGCCCGACGCTGATCCAGTAGTCGGCCACCTCGAGGGCCTGCGGCCGGACCTCGTCGGGAAACTCGAGCAGGACCTCGGCCATCGCCCGCGTGAGCGTGCCGCCATAGCGCTCCCATCCGTCCTGGGTCATCGTCATCGCTGGGACCTCCTGCGTGTCAGTCACACGATAGCCTCGATCGCGTCGCGTCGATCGGGAACCGCCTCAGGACTCGATCGCCTCGATAGTCACCCGGATGCGCGTCGGGTTGCCGAGCCGCTTGCTGGCCGCCTTCTTGACATACAGCATCCCGACCTTGGGGTCCTCGTCGGGGTCCTGCTCCTGGAACCGGATCGTGCCGGGCGTCTCCTTCTCCCGCGTCAGCATGATCACCAGCTTCTCCGTCATCCCTGATCTCCTTCCCACCCGTTTGCCCGTTCCAGGCGCTGTGTCCACGGACGCTGTGGTCGTCCAGTGCGACCCCTCCTGAGTATGAGCGCGGCGGACCGCCGCGAAGTCGGCGACGGCCGCTCCGCGATTACGGCCGTACTCCTTCAGTCGAGCGGGAGGGTTCTCATCCTCGCGGCCGCATCGCGACCGTATCCGCCGGCACGCCGTTGGAGCCGCTCCCTGCGGGTCAGCTGCGCGATCAGGACGTGCTGGCGTTCTTCGACGCGCGGGTCACGCTCCTCGCCGACAGGGTGCGGACCCGCCTGGACCCGATCGGCGCGCACGACTTGGTCAGCCAGGACCTTCTGGTGAGCATCGTGCTCGGGCTCGACGAGCAGCGCGGATGCTTCCATCGCTCAAAGACTCCGATTGCACTATGGGCTCGTCGGATGTTACGACACAGCCCGCCGTGCAGGCGCCTAGAACCGTGCAGGCACTCGGAGCCGTGCAGGCCCTCGTTATCACCGACAACTGGCCGGGTTGCAGTGGCGCTGCCGGGAATACCTAACCAGCCACTCCGAGGGACCTTCCGCGAGCACCTTCGCGTAGGGCTCGATCTACCACGTGGCCGGCCTGGACACGGCTGGGCTCAAGATGCTGCAGGTGCGGGAGGGCACCCGGCCGGGCGGTAGGGCCGCGCCGGAGCGCGTGGGGACCAATAACTCAGATTCGTGACTGTCCGGATACTGGATTGCTCAGCTCCGGGTTTCTGACCCCACGCGGCGTATCCGCCTGAGTGCCTCGACCGCACATCGAGACGGTTTCGTCATTCTGAGCCATGGGCCGGGCTCGTGCTCAGGTCAGGCTCAACGGGCGCTGCCAAAGGCCGCCGCGCCGATGGCTCGAGTCAGCGCCTCAGGGTCGCGGGACAGATCGGGCGGCAGATTGCCGCCGTTGAGCAACGTTGCCAGACCGTGAACCAGCGACCACGCGGCCATCCCGGCAATCCGAACTCGTTCGTCCGGGGCGTTACCCAGCATAGACCCGACCGCGCCGAACACCGTTTCGTCGATAGCGGTCAGCGCCTTCTGAAGTTCGAGATCATCTCTCCGGTACAGCTCCGGCCGGAACATGACCTCGAAGTAGGGGCGCTCATTCACTGCAAACCGGACATAGGCCACGCCGACATCGGCGAAGCTGCCGGTCCGCGAGTAGGCAACTTCGATCTCCGACCGAAGGCGGCGATAGCCCTCGGCTGCTACGGCGGTCAGGAGGCCGGTCTTGTCGCCGAAATGGTGGGCCGGAGCGGCGTGGGAGAC